>Ga0256834_1000301_pt1 | contig 36307 bp, 51 predicted proteins | sample 4281140metaG_FD_190536 | JGI IMG/M metagenome (GOLD analysis project Ga0256834, IMG submission 190536) | Hydrothermal vent microbial communities from East Pacific Rise, Pacific Ocean - 4281-140 | ecosystem: Environmental > Aquatic > Marine > Hydrothermal vents | place: Pacific Ocean: East...
CGCGATGCCCTAAATCATCAGCAATTTTATTTTCTACTAATTTAAGTAAATCAATCTGCTTTGTCATTGTGCTGAACCAGTTCAGCGAATCGTTCATCTTCAGGTTTTTTGCGAGAAAGCGAAGCCATGCTAAGGGGGTAATCATAAAGCGCGCTAACCGATATCATTGAAGCATTAGCACTATCAGCGACAACGCCAGCGGTTACATCGATATCGTGAGAGGCATCAGCTGCGTTGTTTGATAGAATTACTCCAGATTTATAACCATTTAGCAATGCCTGTAAAACACTATCAGCTGTTGTTCCTTGCGCCGATGTTGCAAAATCTGCAATATCGCTTTCAACGATGTCGCCAAGACCATATTTTGTTTTCAATGTTGTAAGAGTACCAATACTTAAACGAGTAAGTGTCGCGGATGGAGTTTCATTTTTCCATAGAGCCGCAGCCTGATCGTAATACATGCTATCATCATCATTCAGGCCAGTGAATAATGTATCAAATCCCGCTAAAGATATACTTGAAGGATCAGAACCGTCAATACTACCAGTAGTGCCATTATATGTTAAAAATTGTCCGTCAGTTGGCGTAGAGATTATAGGATTTGTTACACTAGATGCTTCTAAATATTTCAATGAAAATGTTGATGAATCCCTTAATTGCTGAATTTGCAATACAACATTATTTAACGCTACCTCGATAGCAGTCTCTTTTAATCTTGTGATATCTGAAAATTCTGTAGTTTGATCATAGTCAACTTCTCTGCGGATGATAATATCACCAACGGCAGTAAGGGGGGCAACAGCAAATGTCACAGTTCCACCAACAAAACTTGAATTTATTGCTTTTGTAATACCTGATGTAATCGGTGTTTCAACGTCATTCAAGACAGAAAATACTTTGAAATCCCCCTCTTCGTAAACGAAAAAAGCAAAATTAAATATGGTTGTAACGCCATCAGCAGCGGCAACATTGAATCCGGGTGTGTCTGGAACGCCTGTCATTTTAATTTCTCCTTAAATTATTTATAACATTAAAACTTATATTAGTCACCTTCGGCAACACTATCAGGAAATCCGAACAACTTCATTGTACCTTGCTTTATATCACCAAAGTCAATATCTTCCATGCCTTCCATGATCTGTTCAGCTTGCGGGGTCATTAGACCAAATATAGAACCTAAACCCATTGCTGTATCAGCAAGATATTCGGTAGCCAGCTCAAAATCACCTTCACCAGCATTTACTAATGCGCTATATCCATCACCTATTGTATCATATACATTCGGCGCCCATTTCAATAAGCCGCCGTTTGGCGTTGACTTCCCGCGCGCTTTGCGAATACCAAAGTTAAGCAGGTCAGAAAACAAAGGAATAGCATTCAAAGAGCCGAGAACTAATGTTATAGCCTGATCCTCTTCATCAAATTCACCAAAGAGCAAGCCATTCGATAATGCACGATAAAATTGCGGTATCAACACATGATAAATTAAAAACCGTTTGCCAAACTCTTTCTTGCTGATCTCTTTTTTGAAAAAGAACTGTCTAAATGCGCGGATCTCACCCCTGAATTGGGCGAACGGTGCAGACTGAAACATCGATAATGTGCGGCCAACTGCTTCATCCATTTGCATCAACGACATTTGATCGACGTCCTTTGATTGCTGTGTTTTCCGTGAAGAATCTTCAAATGCACTCACCGCCTTCGCATGGTAACTTTGCTTTGTAGCCTTGCCAGCACTCACGTCAGCATCAAATTTCTTGCTTGCTTGTTCTAAAGACAGGCCACCAGTAACCATTTGTTCGATCGCAGAGTGACGATACACAGGCCACCCGCCCAGATATATCGCACCACGATCACCAAGCTTGGTGAATATCAATGTGTAATCGATCAGGTTTTCTTTTTTGTCCTGAATCTTTTTCAGCGTCAGATTATCAAAGGTTTTCCCCATGCGCGCGATGTCAGCTTCTTCGGAATACCCTCGATCAAGAAGGAACTCTGTGCCGCCTAAAATCTTGACAGCTTCCGAAGCGTTGAAGGCGAAGTGACGTGTGCCGTCAACAAGCGCGGCCGCAGGAATAAATTCACCGTATGCAAAATATGAAGACATCTGCGTTAAACCTATTTTTGCTTTTCCACCTAAGACAGAGGTAGCAAAGTTACGGTTCATATAGTTGAATATACGTTCAATTTCGTTAGCTTCACGCCCACCCTGTCCAGCAATTCGTTCAATAATTTTACTGACATTTTTTGCATAACTATCGCCGAATTTCTTATTGAGCTTGCGCCGCAAATTTGCATTTCCAAACACATCATTAAGCATCATTGTCTTTTCACGAAAGGCTATAAAATGCGCCATTTCAGCAGTATGAGAGGCAAATACCTGAATATCAGAACGTTTTGATAATGCAGAGGTGGCCTTCGCATCACGAAGTTTAAGAGCAGAACCACCAGCAAGTGAGCGACGAAAATTAGTCTCTCGTCCAAACTGATCCGTTGCCCCTTCTTCAAGGTCAACATCACGCGAGATCGGAGAATAAAAATCAGTCTTCGGAAGGTTAATCCCAAATACGCGGGAGTACACTTCATTTATTTCTTCATAGAAACCCTCGTAGATTTCAAGCTGTTTTTCAGCAAAATGAATATCTTCCGGCGTTAAAATATCAAAAATTCCGCGAAGCATTTGATCCGTGTAGGCGTTGCCGTTTTCATGTTGGATCGTTTTTTCTCTAAGTTTTTCATTCTGATATTCCATCCACAACTTTCTTGCTTGCGCCCTAGAATATTCAATATGAATTTCATCACCATTCATGTCTTTGAATACACCAATGTCAACAGGAACAGAGCTTTCATCGAGAACACGCATCACATCGCGGTTTTTTCCGCCAAACGCTTCTTTAGCAGCTCCGACCATGCGTTCATTCATAACTCGAACAATGCGTTTCTTATTAGAAATTTCCCCGCCGATCTCTAATTCATTAACAGTTTCAGCAGGTGCGATCCTATCAATATAATCGTTCCAGCTTTCAACAGCCCAAGCGACCTTTTCCCTTGCGGCCTTTCGAACACCGGCTCGGCGTTTTTGTGCCAACAGATTACCTTTAGGATCGATTTGTATATCAATGGCGGCTCTTATTTCTTTGGCTTCCTGGTGTCGGGAAGCCAATCTTTTTTCTGCTTCCTCAAGCCCGAACTTCTGGATGGCTTCAATACTATCAGCAACGCGCCCGATGAACTGTGCGCTAACTTCCTGCGGCGCTGCTTTCATTTGAAGGACTGCATTCGCCAAGGGGTCAGGAGCATCAGCTTTCAGAAATGTTTCAAGCATTTCAGAGGCAGGAGAGAAACCCTTTTCTTCATCAACTTTTCCAGATTTATTATAAAGCTCTTGCAAGTATTCAAGGCGTTCTTGTGTGGCGGCGTCAAACTTCCCTACGCGCTTTCCAGCTTGTGGCTTACGTTGCAATTTCTTTTTAGATAGAAGTTTTTTGATGCGCGCCTTTTGCACTCTAATTACTTTGTCTGTTAAAATTCGCTCAATACGACGTTCAAAATCAGGCGCGGCCTTACGAAGCTTTGCAGCGCTATCTATATTCTTAATCGCTTTGATAAATTTGGCACGATCAGCACCTTCAGGAAGATTTGTTTCTATTATTTCTATTGCAGCTTCCTGCGCAGCTTTTACATCTTTCTTAGCTAGTCGCACACCTTCTTTAAATGTTTGCTTGAATGATTTTACTGCGCGCGCATTTTCCTGTATTTCTTGATTTGCAATATCGCGTTGTTCGTTAAAGTCAAGGATTGCATTCCGCTGTTCAAGTTCTGCAATATTTAATTCACTGACAACATCAGCACCCAATGACTCGGCTTCGAGGGCATCCAGCAAGCCTTGCACATCGCTTTCAGATACACCTTCGCCACCTTCATCACGTAGAAAACCAGCTTCAACAGCCAGTTCACGCGCTTCATCTAGGGATAGCTTTCCGTTTTTATTGGCCACACCCTTCAAATCAGGGGCTTCTTTGCGTGTGAAACGTTGCGCTTCGAAGGTGTCAACCTTCAAGCCGCCTTGTTCTTTCAGAAATTGCGACAACGATTTTGGCCGCTTTGGCACAGCTAGAAAATTTGTTCCCTCTTGCGCTTCGATCTGTTCTATTTTCTTATCTGCATTTGCATCCCGCATTTCAGTCAATGCTTCAAACGTAGCACGATCAAGCTTTGAAATATCGATAGGTTTTCCAGTTGCAAATTGCTCTAAGTATGACAAAGCTTTTTTAGTTGACGCGGCATCAGCCTCCCCCTTCATCCCAGACACTTCCGTTTCGATTTCCGTCGCAACAATTCCTTCTAATACAGGGGATTGTTCAAGCACTTTTTCAAGGAAATTCTTAGCGAGATCCGCTGTAACAGCTCCATCAGTTTGTTTTTCTACACGCTTGGATAATACACCCATACTTAAAGATGTAGTTCCGCCACCAAGAGATCCAAGGAACGCAGAATAAGCAGCTTCTTCTAGCGCGCCCCTGACATCAACCTCACGAATGCCTGATGTTTGTGTAATAATGCTTTCAGCCCCAGATTGGAGGAATTCTTGCATAGCCTCTTCACCCATGCGCAAAATATGCTTGCGAACACCAGTAGAATTTTCAGCTATTTTAAAAAAGTAATTAACTCCTATAAATTCAAGCGCACCCTCGACATTTCCAGCAAGCAGAGCCTTTGCTCTGGCCTTTTCAACGCCAATGCCTGCGTCTCTAGCTTCAAGATAAACAGATGAATTTTGCAATTCAGAGAACACAGCCACAGAGGCTACAGGATTTTTTGTTACGACAGCCAGTCCGATCGACACGCCAATAGATGTTGTAACGCCACCAAAGTCATAAAGTATACGTTCAGCCAATACACTTTCTTCTTTGGTTGGTTTAGCAAAATGTTTTTCAATTATATTGTCAGCATTAATGCGGATCTTTCCGACTGATTCACGCAAAGTTTTTTCTTTTGCACGGAATTCCTCGATCTTTTTCACATCACCTTTTCTAATAGCTTTTTTTACTTTTGCCAGGACAATGTCTTCGGGTTTACGCGTAAGGAAGGCGATAGGGTTCATTCTGTCATTAGTATCACGTAATAAGGCGCGCGCTTCTTCATCCGTTAACTTTTCACCAGATAAAACTTTACGACGTAGTGCCTCCAAATCCTCTTCAAGCCCCTGTTTAATGGCGTCAGCAATCTTTAAACGTGCGCCAGCTTCACCAGTAGCACCAAGACTAACAAACGTAGCCGCTGCACCCTTAAACGGCAACGCAACCACATCAGCAGTTTTTTCAAATAATTTATTAAATCCAAAGAACTGTTCGACCTCGGATTCATTGTTATTCTGAATATGATCAGAAAATACAATTTCATTTTCTTGCATACCGACAGGAGCATCGATGACACGGTTTTCTTTTTCAAGATAATAGCTTTGTGTTTCCTGTGGCGTCTGAACGCTTTGCGCGCGTTGAAGATCAGCTTCACCGAACTGAACAGTTTCTCCAACCTTGACGTCCTCGAATGGCATTGCACGGTTCAAATCTTCTTGTGTGAAGTTCACTGTTTCGCCAAGTGGCGTTTCTTCTAAGCCCATTATTCAATCCTTACGCCTGATTTTCCATCCGGGTTCATGCGGAATTTAACGCCGTCAATTATTTTGATAACATTTTTGTTTGAAATAGATGCATCAGCCTTTGGGCGATTTGAGTGCGCACCTACAAAAATGCGATCACCGTCGATCGTAAATACCTGATTAGGTGGTTTATCCAATGACGCCGCGCCCGGAACTTCTTCAAATAAATGTTCTAGCAAAACTTCATCAGCGATTTTCTGCATGGCCTTAGTTACTTCTTTGTCTGATAAGCCAGCACTATCAATACCATCAAGACCAGTGGATTTCTCGCTGTAAGACATAAACATTCTGTTTCTAAAGGCTGGATTGTCTGTTACCCCACCAAAATATCGGAACGCCTTTTCATCATGCGTATATGATGCCGTATAAGACGGTTTTCCTATCCCTTCGCCGGCAGCCGTTAGATCTGACCCCAAAGACTTCATCATGGCTTTAGTTTCGCTAGGCGTGATTTCGCCGCTGCGTGATTTCTGCATGGTTTCCACCATCATATCCCCAATATCATCAAGCATTCCCTCTGATACTGTAACGCGCTTCTTACCGTCTTTATTACTTTTATTAAACATAAGCTCTTTCCTGACATACATATCAGCAATCGCATTAGGATCATATTCAGCTTTTTTCAAAGCCTTCACACCAGCAAGAAACTTTTCAGCTTCGGCCGCGTATTTATCACCGATTATATTTTTAAAATCAGCCTCACGAAGAGCTTGGATCTTTTTTTCGTGTGAAACATTCTCGTCATAAATTAACTTATTCAATTCATCTTCATTTGATTTAATAGTAAATACACTAATCGTATTTGCTATTTCAAGTTCCGCTTTTCGTGATTTTTCTTTATCTGCCAATGCTTGCGGAATCTTAGCGCGCGCGTTTGATAATATAGCCGAATCCACAAGTGAAGCATGTTTAAGAAAGTCTTCGCCACCACCATCAAGCGTTTGAACATAGTCAGTCAATTTATTCATGCGATTACCCCAACCCTCGGCATAACCAGCGTATTTATCAGGATTTGCAGCTACCAAACCAGCATATTTTTCTTGACGAAGAACGATCAATGAATATGGATTTCCGTTAGCTTCATCGATCATGCGCCACGTGTCTTTATCGTTACCATGATTTACAAGCGCATCATAAGCCACGGCCTGAAATTGTGAATCAAATTTATCAAGTCGTTTATCGTAATATTTTGTTTTCAGAATTTCGGCAGCACCTTCGGCCGTTAAATTGCGCACATCTACATTAGGATTTGCTATAGAATTTATACCATATTTTGCTATGCCACCGTCAGGTTCTTGCGCAATCTTTGCTCCACCTTCAATGTCCATCATAATAAAATCTGTCAAAGCATCGCGTCCACCTTGTCCATATTCGATAACGCGCCGCGCAGCCGTTGGGTTATCTTGCATTTGACGGAAAAGAAAGTCCTGCGCAGCGTTATCAATGCCGAACTCTGTCAGCTTCAATGTGTCTTGTGGACTAAGAATTTCTTTGCCTACTTCCATGGCGTAGTCCCCGATCGCCTTTTGATGATCGACAAAGCCTTTCCAATCTGGATTTGACAGCGCAAAGTTTGCATTCATATCATCAATCGCCTTTTCCGCGCCTGTGAATGTATTTTTAACGCGCTGTCCAGATTCGAAGTTGAATGATTTTTCAAAGGTAGCAGTTCGATCACGATCGGCCAATTGACGGAAATGATCAAGATTAAAATCTTTTCCATCGCCTAACAGGTTTACTTCCTCTTCAATTAAAGCAGATTGTTCGCGGTGGAATTGGTCAAAGCTGTCAGCAAAGCCGCCGGGATCGGCTTGTGCAGCATTTCTGCGCTCTTGATATTCAGGAATAATTTCACGTTTAAACTGATTGTAACGCTCTTGTGCGCGCAATTTACCATCAGCTTTTTTCTGAATGGCTAGATTATTCTCTTCTGTTTTTCTTTCTCTAGTTAAACTTGTAGCTTCCGCACCTGCACGGCGAGCATTTTGTTCTGCTTGCTGTGCATTAAGACTATGTTGTCGCGCGGCGACACCGCCACCGGCTGCGGAGGCCGCGCCGATGCTTTTTGCACCCGATCTATTAAGGAAAACTTTTTGTGTAAATTGTGGGATTCTTGCCATGATCTACCTCTTTGGCTTACTTGATGGTGTGGGTGTTCTACCAGTTTTAACTCTTCCAAAGTTTTCTTTACCAGAAAACGCACCGGCATCTGATGCGCCCTTAGCCGCACCGAGAACAGTCATAGCCGTTCCAAATATATCAGCTTTTTGAACTGGCTTTTGGCTTGCTTGACCTTCAAGGATGAAACCTTCAGCGCGAGCTTCTGCATTTTTAATTGCAGCTTGTGAGCTTTTTTCACCAAGATCAGTTGTTTCGTCTGTTACCAACAAAGGTGATCCATCTAGGGTTACGCCAGATTGAAGGAATGCGGCGATCTGTGATGATCTCACACGCTTTGCATCAAGTCGTGCTTGTCGCGCTGTCTCTGCACCCTCTTCACGAGATAAGCGAGCATTTTGTTCTGCCTGTGCCGTTGCGGCTGCATTTGATTTCTTTGTCTCCTTGGCAGCTTTACGCTGATCAACAAACCCTTTAACGGCCGCCATGGCTTGCATTGCAAACATTGCTACTTCTAAGCCCATTGATTAATCCTCCAAATATTTCGCAAACCGAATATAGTCGCGTTTCTTATCATCATAATAGCGCAAAACACCCTCATTTTGAAACCCTAACAATCTACACCATTTATGTTGCTGTGTGGCCTCTTTCAAATTCGCAGTTTCTACGCGGTGCAATCCCATATCTATCATCATATTTTCAAGTTGCGCTTTAACAACCCTTAAAACGGCAATGCTACTTCCTTGCGCATATTCTGAAACCATTGTCCAGCAATGCCCTGTATGATTTGTCGTCTGTAAAATACCGCCCACAACTAGGATGCGCCCATCTAAAGCAGCAGTAAAGCAAACCCCATGTTCGGCCATAGGGTTCGCCATGTCACTTGAAATTTCACCGTATCTTTCGACATCGCCATCGGATTGCTTAAATAAATCCATGTGAGCAGATTTATACGGTATCAAACTTATCATGGATCGTTTGTCTCCATTAGGGGTTGAAGATATTGAATATTTGAAGGTACAGGCTTATCATGCATCCAGTAAAGATGTTTTTCTTGCTCCCACCCATCAGGTATTTGAACTTCCAGAACTCCTGAAACTAAATGTGGTGGTCGTCCTGAAACTTCTCCAGGCTCTCGATATGGTGGATGTTCCAAATTATAAAGTGATGTTCCGAATTTTGTTCCAAGTGATGCACGAACGCGCACACCAAGTTTTGTTATTGCACGAGATTTTGTCATCGCACTTCCTATTTCTGCACCGCCATTTATATCTTCTGTTTTACCTATACCGATAAAGCCAAGTCCAGCAATCACATATCCAGCATCATCATCAAGAGTAACAGCTCCGTCAGTGACTACCGCGCCCTCTTGAACACCGCCATCAGCCAGTATTACCACGGTTTCGCCTTCTAAATGATTAAGGCCAGCCAAGCCTTTAGCCATATAATACCATTCGCCAATAGCCCAATTCGCAGTTTCTACGTAATACTTGATAGTCCCTGTTACTTCTGTAGTAGAATTAAAGTTGTCAATTTCAATTTGACCACCATCAGGTGATTGTATTCTACGCAGTTCGGTTGCCATTTGAGCCGTGAAGAATGGCGCACTGGCCGTCACAGTTACAGCATCGCCAACATCAAGATCACCTGTAATTGTTAGACCAACCGTCGCAGCATCTCGGCCGTCATATGTCAGGGCGGAATCACAATGCACAAGCGTTTTCTGAACGTTCCACAAGGCTGTCAACCATGCGCAGTCGTCAGTAACTTTGTTATATTCACCAGTGAAATAATCTTCAAAAATAGGAATTTCCTCCATATTCGGCACATATTCAATAGACCTTCTCGTTTGGCCGTTAATTGTGCGTGTGACCATTTGCCACAATTCATCATCTTCATCAGCATCGGGGATTGTCGCAATAGAACCCCACAGGCCATTAGTTTTGTGCAAATGCCATGCCACTACTTGTTGAGCAGGATCGAAAGTAAGGCCTGTAAGCTTACCGTCATTACGAACACCCCATATAATATTTGGTGTTCCAGCCGTGAAACTGAATTGTTTAAATTTTGATTTCCCGATATGGTCAGCTAATAAAGTTCTATCAGGTGATGTATAGCCGTCTTGAAGTGCGTTATATTCGAAGCTGCGCACGGTGCGGCCGTTCCTTTGTGGATACAGGATGTAAGAATCAAGCCGTATTGGCCGAACCTTTGATACACCGTTGAACGATGTTGGCTTCACGGAAATATTTGTAGGAGTGATTGCACTATTGTCACCGCCGCCAGTTATACGAAATTCAGCCCCAGAAGTTCCCACGCCAATATAATTTTCCGCGCCCAATATCCAGCGAATACGGTTTGCCTGATCTGCACGCAATTTATAGATAATCGCATCACCGTCAAGTGTGCCAGTAGTGAAATCATCAAGTTCGCCATCTTCACGAGTTTTAGAAAACCACATGCGGGTAGGATAAAAATCAGATGCGCCATAGATTAGACGCCCATCAAACAATGTCACGATTGATGGGTAAGAAAACGCTGTGAATTTTTCTGATATCCCTGCGCTTCCATATGCTGTGTTATCGGTGCTGTCATATTCTTCAAGTTCGAATGTAGTCCCGCTAACATTACGAACCGTGAAGCTCTTGTCGTTTACCTCGGTCATGCCAATAACACCAGAAATAAAAGCAATATCGCCATTACTATAGGTATTTACAGCAGAAACAACGGCAGGATTAGCTTGTGTTATGCCTGTTATGGCTATACTAGCGGCCTTTGTTGTCCCAAATGGATTTGATAAAATATCAAATGCAGCATTCGTCCACGCTGTATGTGACGTTCGTGTTAATTTTTGCGGGGCATAGTTAGAATGCACAAGATACATAGTATTTTCGGTTTGCGTGTAATCAAATTCAAACAGGTCAGCTTCCAATAATGGGCTTGCCACCTGTACTATTTCTGCAACGCTTCCGCCAGAGGTGTATGCTGAATAGGTTGTTGTATCCACGGCGATAGTTATGTTGTTAGGATCAATAACAGACGCTACAGCGAACTCTAGGCCATTTAATTTAGTCATTCCGCCGATGCCTGACAGATAAATCGGCTCACCGACAAGCAATCCATGGCCATTGATAGTTATTTGAGCCGCCGCCGCCTGTGTTATTGCTGTAATGGCTATCGGTGTAAAAGTATTTAATCCATGATCTTTATACATCCGAATGAACGAATCTGTAAATTCAAGAATGTAGGCTTGTTCAGTTTGGTATATAAATGGCACAAGGCGCGCCATATTATTGTCTTTGGTAGTCGCCACAAAAATAGAACCTTCACGAAGAGAAGCTTCGCCCTGCGCTGTCACCTTATAGTTTTGAAGGTAATCTAGAGCTTGGTCATAGAAATCTAAATCAGCCCGACCGCGAAGCTTGGGGCTGATATATCCGTAATTCATAGCTGTGAAATCAGGGGTAACTCTTGCCATTTATGTCACCACTCTTCCTTGATAATCCGTCCCATTTATAGAACGTCCTTCTTTTGCAGCCTTCCATTTTGATTTACGGATTTTGTATTGTGGCGGCGATTCTTGACCATCAACACCTTTGCTTTCTGTTAGCTTGTCTTTGTATGAGTTTTCCATTGTCTCAACCATTGAACGATTACCAGTCATATCGTAAGCGAGATAGACGGCTAGTTTCCGCGCCCATAACTGAATAAAGTTCGGAGTCATTTTACTAATATCTTCTTGGTCAAAGATATATCCTAACTCGATCGGCGCGCTCAAATTTGTATAAATAAAACCAGCCTTTACCTTGTAATCGGTTTCTGGAATTAATTCATCGCCAACCCAAGATAAGCGGATATAGTTCGTGGGTAAAAGATATTTATTTCCAAAACGGCCAGCAGTAGGAGCAGGTGATGCGGCTGGTAATGAAATCTCGGTTTCTGCAAAATTCCAAATATGATCTATAAGAACTTCACGACGCGCTTCGTCTATCCATTGTGCGGCTTTTTTGGCGAATTTACTGCCTTTATCTGGCGGCTCAATGTTCGTAACAGCGTCAACTTTAAGAAGGCCGGCTGTAAGATTTGCAAGTCCTGTATTTGTGGAAACGCGCGCCATGTTATACCTCTTAACGTTAATATTAAAGAAATAGGCCGACGTTCTGGTGAGTTCGTCGGCCTATCCTAAGCACCCAATTAAGCCGCAAGACCTTCTAGGATGGCAACCACATCGCCAGCAGCACTTCCAACCGTGATACCGGTTAAAATGATGTCATAGCGAGATTTTGCAGTTGTAGGAGTAAGACCAAGCAATTCAGCAATGCTTTTCAGCGCGCCGAGATCTGCAATGTCCACATTCTCCAAGCCGTCAATTACTCGTGATGCACTCGAAAGATCGATCGCATCAGCGAATAGATTGTCGTCAACTACTACGCCTGTTTCTGAATTTGCAACGCCGATATTGTAATCTGTACCAGCTGTAATCGCGTCACACATGACGGTCAAAGCAACAGGAACAAAAGAAGATGGTACATTTGCAAAAAGCAGATACGTTGAAGTGTCATCATCAGCAGCGAGAATCGCAGTCGCCCCTACTGATTTAACAACTTCATGCGCATTACTTCCAGGTTCGGTTTTTTCCCCTACGTTGGAAGCATCGTTAGTAAAATAATTTTGAACAGTCATTTTACTATTCCTTTCTTTTTAAAGTTATGGTGTGTGTGTTGTCTGAAATTCCTGAATCCGCACGCCTTCTTTACGCACAGCACCAAGCATCAACACGGCTTGCACCTGTTTAGCACGGTTCATATCAGGACGGATATCGACATACACTTCGGCGTCTTTAGCTAATCCAACCTCAATGCCACCACTTGCAAGTGCGATACATGAACGCACATTACCAGCAGAAACAGCTAGGATTGGATTTGCAATCTTGCCACCGAAATGAGTGAAATCAAGTCCAGCACCGTGAACAATCTTGCCTTTTTCGACAACAAGTTCACGAGTGAAATCACCAGACGTCAACTCATTTTCTTGCATAAAGTCAGTATGTTCTTCACCGGAAATCAAGAGGGACATATCTTCTTCGATTTCTGTCCCGATCTCGTAATCCATAAAGTTTTCACCTACTTCAAGCAATTTTTCGTATGTTGAACCAGCCGTTGCATCAACAGTTATAACGCCATCAGCGGCCGCAGTTACTGCGGTTGTCATGTCGCGTCCTGTATAAACAGTGGCCAGAGCAGCTTCAACCACCATGCGGTCAAACTGTCGGTACATTGCTTTTGCAACAGCAGCGGAATAGTTGCGTTCTGGATCTATTAGAACACCAACTTCATCTTTGTTGTCCAGATATATAGTACAGCGAAATTCTCGCATACGTAAACGGCGACGGCCATGCACAATATCTTGCCCTAGGGTCTTCTGGTGACGCGATGTAATTTCGATAGCTTCAAGGCTATCCATCGTTTCAACAGTTTTATCATGGGTAGACATTGGCGTGACTGTCACTTTGTCACGTAAGCGGGTTTTCATTTGCTGACCATTGGTATGCACTTGATCGGCAAACTGAATTGCCAGTGCGGTATCAACTTGATTTGTCATTTTGAAAGTCCTCATTGTTTGGTTAAATTTAAAACGGGTAGCTTTCGAAGCGTTATCCGATAATATCGGGCGCATTCTTGCCGTTTTGGTGGCCAGCCAGCATATTTACATGCTTCAATCTGGCCTACTAATGAGGTCTTCGGTTGTCAGATACATATATTCTAATCGTTTTTAAATGATTTGACAAGTCAATGAAAAAAGCCCCGCCGAATTAACGGCAGAACTTTCCAACTCAACACTAGGAAAAACTTATTTTCGTTTCGCTTCCGCGTCCGTTAATTCACCTATTTGTTTATACATTGCATTGACATTCTTCTTTGTTTCAGCATGATCTTTGTGCATTGCATCACGATATGCAGGTGATGCCATAGCAGTTTGCGCCTCCGACCGTATATCTGCAAGTGACTTCCCAGAAGATCCACCACTATCAGAAATATTCTCATCTGAAAGACCATAGGTTTTCTTCATGTGTTGTGTCACCAAACCCAAAGCCGCCGCAAATGCCGGTGTATTTTCATTGCCTATAGATGCTTGGATTTGCGCGCGCAGTTTAGCATCGGGAATAGCCGCTTGCATAAGTGCGCTAGCTTCTTTGGCTATAAGCTGTTTATCTTCGCCGAAAATCTCATCCATCTTAGTATTTAAGGCTTCATTTGCAGCGGTTTCGCTTGCTTGATGTTCCTCAAACATAGCTTCACGCAAAGCGTTTGCAGCTTCACCGGGAACATTATTCTTATGCAACAGATCAGCCCATTTGTCAGCGTGAGCTTGGTCATATGCTTCGTCTGGCATACCTTCTGGCTTTTCAAAGCCATATCCAGAAGCTTCCTTTGGAACACCAAGGGCTTCATTGAAGGCAGCGCGTTCTTCGGTGGTCGCATTCTCACCAGGAACGCCGACTTGTGGCTTACCAATCTTTGATTGCGCTTCCAATAGTGACTTTGCCATGTCTTGCACAGGATTTTCAGAATTTGCGTACTTTTCAAAGCCTGGGTTTTTGGCTAGGTCTTCACCAAGTAGAGAATTAAAGTCGACCTTGTTGGAATCGCCACCTTCGTTTTTGGATGCGTTGTCACCTTCACCGCCAGTTCCAGCATCTCCGCTTTCAAATACACCAGCTTTTCCGCCTGTGCCGTCAGTGGTTGCGCTTGCTGCGCCAGCATCACCAGCACCGCCGCCAGCTTCTTCCATACAGAACATAGGTTGAAATCCATTTAAAAATTGTAAGCTCATAATTATATTCCTTTTTTCTTAGGTTTAGATTTGCGTTTCGGTTCTTCTTCTGGATCAAAGAAACCAGATGGTTTTATCTCGCCGTATTCAACACGAGCAAGAACATCAGTGTTTATATGTTTTCTTATTGCCAAATAATTGTTCAACTCCATTGCTGAATAAAGTGTTGAATACGGATCAACTTTGCCAGAAGTCTCTGCTGATAAGATGACCTTACCAAACCCTGACCTTTCCATGATCCAAGCGAGAACGCGCATTCCGTGTTCAGTTTGAAAGGTTTTGCCAAAGTCTTCGCGCATCAAGGACAACTTAAGTTCCGCGAAATCTTTGGCTTTTTTATCATCTTCCTGACGTTTTTCATCGCGTTCGGAAGGTAGCATTGTTTTATTGTTCATTTTTCCACCAGAATATTATTTGTTAAATTGTACGGACAATCTTGTCAGAGAAATCTTCTCTTTTTACTCTTTTTCCTGTTAATTCAATCAAAACATTTAGATTTGGCGCACCTGCTTTTGTCCAGTGCGCATCATCATTGTTGTTTAATGATTTAAGAGCATCTACCAGAGTAAGCTTTTCAGATTTCAAAACGTCCTCTTCTCGCTTTTTGGCGGCAACCTTGCCTTTACGCGCAAAATCGCGTTCTTCTCTTTCCTGTTTTAATGCGGCCTCACGACCAGCCGAATTTTTTTTGTCAATATCCTTCTGCTTTGCAAGGATATTTTGCTTGCGCGCTTTTTTATGTTCTGGATAGCTTTCTACGATTTTAGACATTATATTTTCCTTCGTTAAGATTAACTTAAATTTCTAAGTGTTATCAGTATTCTGCGCTACTGCGGCATCTTTGGCAACCCCACCCAATTGTTGCATCATCTGCGCTTGCTGTTGCGCCTCCTGTGCTTCGCGCTCTTTATCGACTGCGGCCATCACATCAGCTTCTTTCTTCCACATGCGCGAATCAGCTCCTTTAATTTCTGTCAAGCGGTTCAACGTCCAATCAGCATCTACGCGATGTCTAATTGTATCGTCAAAATTAGCCATCTGCGCAGCTATTTCAAGCATTTCCACCATTCCTTGACCTTCTTCAGCCATCATATCGCGCGCGGCTGGTGTCAGATATTCTATTTTATAAATATCCTCGTCGGCTTCCATGGCTTTTAGTAATTTTTCAGGAAGATACTTAACTTTTTCTCCGTTTGCTTCTTTCGCTTGAGCAATTGGATCACCGGGAACATAGCCAAATTTATTGCGGCGCAAGCAAATATTGAACGATGTATTGATGATAACGTCGAATTTTTCAAGCAGGATGCGACTTACAATTGATCTAAGCGTTGACTGTCTTATTGCATTACGCAAAAATGCTTCGCCTTTAGTCATTTGGACATCGTTATTCAAATTAATTAATCGGTCGATCATAAAATGATTACTGATGTTGTTTTCAAGGTTTTCTATAACTTGCGGCGCGTTACGTATCTCTTGAATATCAAATAATTTTCCAGTAGGAGCAACGCCGGGAGACGCTTTGTCAATGCGCAAAATATTAGTTGCGCCAGCAGATGTGTCGATATAGCTATTCCCAGCCACAGCGTCATTAATTTGATACATAGGTGGATCAAGGTTCTTTTCCATGGCCAGCATGAAATCTTCCATTACCTGATTTAACATCATAATGGATGGCAGCGCATTCATTCCACGGCCACGGCCATATCTTTCGTTGATGCGTTTAGCGAGGCGCGCACAGGCTAGAGGTAGTTCCTGATATCCAGATTCCAAAAGTATCTTTTTACTTTCGACTTCAATATGCACGGATTTATATGGCATGTCCTTAGCAGCTATAGAATTTTCCTTGCGTTCTTTTTCAGGACGTTCGGCTATAACATGTAAAACTTGGATCTTTTCATCCATTTTACCATCTTGAAACAGTTTGCGCACTTTCGCTGAAACGTTGTCTATTTTGTATTTCTCGATTAGTTGCGACACACTGTATTCACGACGGCGATTGAATTCGCTTGCACGGCCAGCGGCATTCTCTGCAAGGCTGAACTGCTGAATTGACCAAGGTTCGAAGCTTAAACATCCAAGTTGTGGATTGTCGCGATTGCGTTCCTCTGTGAATACGCCGTCAGTTCCTAAAGTTATTAAGTCCAGCATACTTTCATCTAGCGCAACGGACATACCAGCCTCTTGATCGTCCATTTCATCTTGAAGGATTTCTGTAGTTTCCTTCCAAAATGTAGCCATTTCTTTATCTTTATCGAAAACTTTTTTATTTCCTGCCAACGTATATGACTTAACTCCTGAAGACCAAATATAACCTAGGAATGCACTTGATGAAGTTTCAGCCATATGAACAGGAGCGTCAGACCAGAGCAATGAATTTATAAAAGCACCGGGACTACGTGATGTTTGGAAATCAGCGCGCCGCTGGTGGATATATTCTGAAACAAGCTGCCATTGCGGAAGCCACATATTACGCTCTGTAGCAAGCTGGCTTTCGCGCTCAAGGTATTCTTTAACTGTTTTTGCCATGTTATAGCCCCAATAATGATTTTGATGTGACGGTTTCGTTATCGTTTGCAAGTGGGGTGAAAGCTGTGCTTCTTTCACCAGCATTAGATCTTAAAAGTTGTTGTCGTTTTTCTTTTTCGCCTTGTTTTTTCTTAACTGCCGGATCTTCAATTGCGGTTTGCTCTGGAGCAGCTGGCGCGGCTGGCGATGCTTGCCTTCCTCCAGCAACGACAGAACTAAACAAGCCCATCCCACCCATAATTATACCGGCAGTTATTGGATCAATTCCCATGATTATAATCCTAACAATGTTTTAGTGGTTACGTTTGGAGAGCCGCCGCCAATTGACTGCGCGCCAGAAGATCCAGCATTCGCTAGAATAGCGGATTGCTTGCTCTTTTTTTCTTTTTTGATAGCTTTTTGTGATGGCGTATCTTCAACAACTGGAGCGGAAAAGATCGGTTGCGCTTTTGGCTTACTTCCTAGAAACCCCATATCCTGCTTCCCTTCTTCTTTGCATCGTGGTTGAACCTGAACCAGACCGTGTTCTTGTCGGTGCTGTAGTGTCTATTATATCTAAAAGTTGAGGATAAGCAAATTGCAAGACAAAGTTAGTTCCAAAGTCGGGACTTGGTAGATCACGAGACTTCAAATCTTTAACAGATTCCAACTGTATTTTTTGATTAGCAGTCATAAAGTATTCAATATTTATCAAATCTTCTCGAAGACGTGGCTCATCAGGTAATTCAAATCCAGCTTCTAGTGCGCGCGCACCTCTGCACCACATTTCAGCTCTTACATTGATGTATTTATCAGGCTCTTGCGCCTTTGATCCAGAGTTCACACCTGTAGTTGGCATGCCCCAAGCCTTCAATATATCAGTTACCCCACCACCGACACCAATATCATCAATAAAACATCGAACTTTAATATGTGCTGGCGTACGCATACGGTGAAAACGATAACTTTCAGCCACCATAGTCGCGACCTCTACGACATTTTTGCCTGAATAGGATTCTAATTCATGACATTTCGCGCCTTGATATGCTCCAATCGTGGATAAGTCGTCACCAAAACGCGCAACATCACAGCATATCGATATAGGAAACATCTCAAAACCAATGCACTTGAATTCTGTCATACAGTGATGAACAGCAGCTTCTGCAATCAATTGGTTTGATGCTTGACGTGGGAACTTACCAAGCACACGAACGCGCACAAAATCGCTATCAATGCCATAATCATCTACCCATTGCTGTATTTTGTTCTTGTTAGTCTTACGCGCCGTCCTCGCATCGATCGATCTTGTAATCCACCGATGGCGAAACTTACCAAAGCAAGCGCGGAAGCGGCCAGTATTACGTGTTGGATTACCAAATACCACCCAAAGACAACGACCTGATGTCATTGCGCCCTCTGAAACGTCGTAAATAGCATCATCAATCGCAGAACCTTCATCAAATTTGTATAAAACTGCCTCTGCATGAGTACCAGCAAAGCTTTCAGTCGTATGCTTTGACCACGGGATGGCGTTTGAACACCATGTTTCAGGACGTTCTTTCAAGTAAAATTTAGTTGCTGTCCATTCAAATAAATGTTGATGAACCATCATTTTGTGCCACTTTGACAGCTCACGCCAAGTCTTAGTGGTTAGTTGATTTAAGGTGTTGGCGGTGGTGACAACTTGCGGGTCTACGTTGGTAGACATCCACCATAAATCTATCCAAGCCATGAAGGCAGTTTTGCCAATACCATGGCCAGACGCCACGGCTATTTGAATGGGGATACGCTCTTCTTCTGGCAGGAGATTATTTGCCTCAAAGGCTTTTCCGATATCTTTCATGACGGCTATTTGCCAGCGATCAGGGTATTCATTTTCAAGCTGCGTTCCTTTTTCACCCCAAGGAAAAGCCCAAAGCACAAAACCAAGCGGATCATTTTTGAACTTGGCCATTAATTGCGGGAGATCAGTCGTCACGATCTGGGTCATAGTCCGTGTCTCCCTCCGCTTCAATGCTTTCTTCAACTATTGTTCCATGAATATTTGTAAATACTGGCGGATAGGATGCATCAGCAATAGGCATATCGGGGCTAATCCGCTCTATCGTTTCAAGGATAATCATTTTCTTTTCTACCCTAGTATTACCAGCGGCAACCGCAGCGGCAAGATCATCGCCAAACTTGGTTTCATGGGAGCTGTTTATCTGAATGCTCGGCATAGCCATATGCATAAACTTAGCGGCCGTCTTCGCGCAGTCGATACGATAATTTAAGCCAATACCCTTGGCTCTCATCATGTTGCGCTTCTTTTTCTGGCTATAAAGACGATCGACATCTTCATTCATCACGGCCACCAAAAATTCAAGCGGGTTCATGTTTGACGTTGGAGAAAAGCCCATGTCCCGCATTTGCTGTGCTGGACTGGTTATCCCGCCGGGCTTTCCTCGGCGAGTAATGGGCGGATTATCCGAGTGTTGTGCGGGGATTGTCAGATCATAATCTGCAATCAGTTTCGGAGGCTTTGGCTTTCCCGCTTCATGCGGTTCATCCATTTAAACATCCACATATTTATCAGAATAAGGAAGCTGCCCATCGCTTGAATATTGCGTGTTGTCCATCAATCCTTGTGGAGCATGGCCATTTGCAAGATTGCTTGCTTCGGCGTTCCGCTGCTCAACAGCACGATCGTAGTTTCGTTTCAAACGCTCATTGTCGCGAATGCCTTTTTCCGACATAAAATCACGCGTACGACGCTTATGCTTCAATGGTTCAGGCTTATGCTCCTCATCAAAATAGAACGTGCGAACTCGAATACCTTTCAAATCCTTGCGGATATAGCGGTTTGATGCAAGTTTTAAATCGCCTTTATTGAATGTTGCTGGCACTTCGACTATAGCTTCATAATCGGATTCCACAACCTCTTTGCGGTGTTCACCGCGCTTGGTGTATTTGCCGTAAACTTTAACTTTAACGACTGATACAGGGGAGTTCAGTTCTGTTTCTGTTTTATGGTATCGTGGGATTGATGCAAAATGTGGGGATTGATTTCCTTGGTTCATCTTCGCCTACTTTCTTTCTTCGGTTACTGCGCGGAATTGCGCTTTTAGTGCCTAGTGGTCGACATTAAATGCTGGTGAACAGCGTTCTTTGTCGTCAAGTCAGTCGCCATATTGATAGAACCTCCATCAATAACGTCATTTTTGGCCTCTGATGTATCGGCCACAAGTATATCTTTAGGACGATAAGATTGTAAAGCCTTCAAATGTTCGGAGTAAAGCATAGAGCTGAAATTAATATTTTTGTAAACAAGACCAGGTGAAACGACATATTCTCCAAATTCCAAAGCAGCTAAATCAAGATAGGATTCGCCACTAACTTCATCGACGACGCGCGGAGCTGGCTTTACAAACTTAACGCATTGTGGACGATTTCCCTTGCCGCAATCTAACGTTAAATATTTATATATAGGAACTATTAGCATATCATATTGCAAATCGCCGATTTTATCAATTTTAGCTACAACGCCGCGTGCGGAATAGCTTTGGTCGTCTCTCAATCCTGTTTCAATGTCCATATTTCTAACCTATATTTAAATAATTAATTTACCGCCGTTTTGACGAGTTTCGTACGCAATGCCGCAATCAGCAATCGTGTTATTCTCGATAAGACCAGTAAACGGCACATCGTAGAAGATACCTTTATCACAATTATCTATCTTGTTATCATGTATATTAATATCAATTATATCTTTCAAATTAGCAGGATCAGCAACAGACATTATAATCCCTCGTTTTGCGTTGCTAATAATATTATCTCTAATAGTAATATCATCTGCGCCTTCTGTACCAGAAATTCCAATTCCATAACCGTATTGAATTGCTTTATCAGTCGCTAATATTTCATTATCGTAAACCTCAATCCCAGTACCACCAACACCTATTGAGAAATATCTACCTGTTAGAGTGTTGTTGCGGATGATTGCTCCAACGCCGTTAGCGTCTTTCTTTATACCAACCATCACAATATTACCTTTGTACGCGGTAGAGTCCTCTGCAAACGCACATATATTATGCTCGATAATAATGTTTGAACTCATGTACCCTTTGTGTTCATGCGTGATCTGAATATGATCTGCTCCACCACCATTTATATTTCCAAGATTATTGTGCGCAATATACACATCATGAACTCCGAGCATATAAAAAACATCACCGTAAGTATTTTTACTTGTGCATTGTTGGATATTTATGCCTGTTCCACCTCTAAATGTCGTACCCTGCCCCTGTTGACTAAGATTATCTTGGAAGTTGCAGCGAAGAATTCTAATATTATTAGAGCCTCCAAAATATAAGTGCCTTTTACTACCTCTAAAATCCAAGTCTTCTATAGAGATATTGTTGACTTTATTATTTTCAGTAACTCCGTCATGCCCTTGATGCATAACAGGTTTAGGAGCTTTAGCGTTCCCAAACGCACCCCAATGTGTTCCTGTCAAAAATTTATTTGGTACAGTGAATGTACCACCACGTTTGAACTCTACGTTCCTGTGAGCTGTTATGTCGGCTGGTACATCTGCCTGTGTCTCAATGCGTAATAATGCCGCAGTGCTTCTGCTAGAATAACCTAATTCAGATAGTTTAGTCATGTTATTTATCCTTTTCTACGTTTTTTATAATACTTAATCCAAACCCATGGAAGGTTAACTGCGATAAAAACTGGTATAACTAACCACCAAAAACCGAGCTTAATTATACCGTTTACAAGAGCGCAATCAGAGCAAAGCTTGCATCTTCCCATCATATAATCTTTATCGTGTTCATTACACAAATCACCAAACTTATTTTCAAACCAATCCCTGAACCATGGTATATTTGGCATTGTGCAATAACGTTTAGCCATAGTCAGTAGCTGTCCAGTCAGCAGGTGTATCCTTCTCAACAAACACAAAGCCAGCATCTTCTAACATTTGTGTTGCGTTCGGAAACTTCGGATCAGTACTTAACGAGGTGAAATAGAATGTACCATCTGGTGAGGTTTTAACATCATCCCATTTAGTTGTTTCTTGAGCGGTAAGATCATCCACGCCGTTTCTCTTACCTACAACACCTGTATCGTTAACTGTAAAACCCGCTTCCTGCCAGTAACCCTTTGCCATTCCATGAACAGCATCAAGACAAGCTTGCGCCATTTCAGTAGTTGTAAATTCGTATATTAGCATTTTATATTCCCCATTTGTTTGAAAGGTGATTGTGTATCCCATGAAACTCTGCATCACTAAGCACAGTATCAGAGGCGATTATTTCTAGAAATTCACCTGTATATTTATAAGAATTGAACGCACCTAATAAATCTGCCGAAATTAGTCCATCCATTTTGATCATCCAGATGTTTTTACCTTTATTCTGCGCGTCTGTCCTACCGAGATCAATGTTAGAGCCATGGACAAAACCCTCTCCATTAACTGACACTGACCCTAATCTTCCTACAGAACCATCTATGGAGATGTCGTATGATGTATCGACATCGTTTGTACGAATAAAAGTATAGTCACCTCCGTAACCACACATAGCAGCAGCAACAACGGCAGTCCCTACCTCTGCATTATTAGTAACAAAGATAATACTTCTAAAATCAACTTTAGGACTTAAACTTAAGAAGTCCTCATCAAATTCAAGAACATTCAAACCGTTAACAGTACTTACGCCTGTAGTTGGTTGATACGCCCCTGTGCCTTGCGTTGCGTGGTTGCCATTGCCTGATTTATCATCCCATTGGGATACCGAACCAGATGCTTCGGTAATAGTGGCTGCGTCAGATGCATCAAGCCATAAGTTTAACCCTGTAAGTCCGCTTGGCGGTATAACGTGATTAACCCACGTTAAACCCCACTTGGTGGCAAGGTACGATCCTATACTATCCATTTCGGATGGTGTTAAAGCCCGCTCATAAATTATTAATTCCAGCAAATCAAATGTAGAAAAATCAACCATTGATGTACGTTTTAATGCGCCAACGTTGAATGTATTCAATGTTGTCACACCACCACGAGTATATGTTACAGGGGATTCAGGTGTGATACCGCCATTTTGATAGCAGTTTAATTCTACACCACTGTCATGTGTAGTTAGTATGTTCCTGGTAGAGCCATCGTAGAACGTGCCACCAAGAGGGATAATATTAATGTTTGAAGCGTTATCACGATTTAAGAACCGCGTTCCAGAGACGCTACTACCGTCATATGATACAGGCACAAAGAAGGGGGTGTTACTTGCTGTTCTGCCCTCTGTGACCTGTGCACCAGCTGTGACCATGTTTTCAGCAACCATGAAAACGGTGCATTCTCCAGCGGCTTGCATAAAGGGGGTGCTATTTCCTAGATAATCATTACCGTCAAACGACACACTTTTTGCTGCGGTATAAGTCGGCTGATTAGCCCCTGCGGCTTGTGAGATATGTCTACCGTTGCCTGATTTATCATCTAGCTGTGATATAGACCCAGCAGCTTCTGCTACTGTGCTTTCATCCTTCGGGTCATACCACGCGCCTACATTAGCGATATCAAGGGGGGAGAAAGTGGCTACGCGTACAAGTGGCCTTGACAAATCTCTTAACAGAGGTCGAGACAATGCTCTTGAATTCATTATACATGCTCCGTCAATTTCTGATTAAGTCTGTTATCAATTTTAACTATGCTATCGCCAGCTGCTCCGTCAACTGTACGTCGGGCGCGCCAGATTTTAGAAAGATATAAATCGGCCGGAGTTTCTGAACCTGTCCAAGTATGGATAATTTCAAAACTATCGGCACTTTCAGCTTTTCCTTCAATGACAACAGTGTCGCCAGATGCGAGTGAAATAGAAAAACGTGACGGATTGTCTTTTTTGAGGACACCAGCACTATATCTTTGAGTGCTGCCTGTTTCTGCTACCGTTGTATCAAGTATTGTTATGACTGGACTTGGCATATGAAAATCCCCCTAAATTAAAAACTGTGTTTATCGTATCACAGCAGTAGGAGATTTGACAACCCTCACGGAGATATCGTGGCAAGCCAGCATTAATTTTGCCTTCAATTTGAATATGGGAGTGCTTACGCCCTTAAAGTCTTCGGTTATATACTTGTAGAAATGACCGTTTTCAGTTTCAACACTGTAAGTGAAATCAGCGATGTATCGACAAATAAGCTGGTCGTTCACCTCAAGATCAAAAGACACTTGCGTTCGAAGGTTGCTTATTTCTCCCTGATCCTGCGCGTATTTGAGGAATATATAGCGATCGCGCTCGCCTATGCTGTCAAACATGATGCGCATGTATTCCACGCGCTTGTTTCCGTACTTGGATTTGCGCGCTTTTTTGATGTTTTTATTCGCCGTGGGTATAAATACAGTCATCTCATTATTTATTCCTCTCCAACGATGCGAGATATCATGTTTCCTACCCAATCGCTCTCTACATAATCGGCGCTATCTAAATATCCTGCTTGCATAAGCGCGTCTGCAACAGCCGATTGTATTTGCTTTGTTTTTAGGATTATTTTATCTTTTTCTTCAAAGGTGAAGTCTCCCTTTGGTAGGTTAACTCTTGTTTTATTCATCCTTTTTCTCCATTAGTTATATTATACAAGCTTCTTCTCTATCTGTCATTTTCCGTGTTCCTTTTCCGTATCTTTATCGCCGCGTTCAAACGCTTCGTAGTATTCTGTTTTAAGCGGAACGAATAAATTCTTCTGATCTATCGTCATTTTGGTTCTTCTTTCTGTTTAGGTTGTGGTCTAATTACTATTTTCTATAATTCAGTCGTTCGGGATTTCCTAATAACTTAGTTCCATTTACTACCGCCAGAAACCCCTGAAACATTTGGGTCTAGCCTAGGAGATAATTCATTCTTTTCGTATAAATATCCCTTATATGATTGCCAGCAGCTTTTCACTCTTTGCTTGTATTCACTGAACTGCATAACTCTGTTCTGGTCGTCGATACTTTCCTTTTTATCCTCCCTGATAACATTGATAATGTTTGAAGGCGTTGGCATACTGTCATTCGATCTTCTCCATAATTTAAACGCTATAATAATTTGCTCTTCGGTATATGGCTGTAAATCTTCAATAAAAGCTCGTGTGATACTTGCAAGTGCTGTTGTGTCTTTTCCGTATCTATTCAGGATATCAAAACTTTGTGAAATATTCATGCTGATTACACTATTCTTTTTGATTGTACTCTTCGGCAATTGCTTGGCAGATTTCATCTGATGATTTCTTTTTTGATCTTCCATAGTTTTTTCCTTGTCTATATCTATTATTAGTAGGTGTGGGTGTGGGTGTGGGTGCATATGCCTTGGATTCGTTTTGCACTATGCTTTGCATGGTCTCTTTTTGTTTATTATCAGTGTCTTGACCTTTTCCCCATCGTTTATTTGCTGCGGCACTGCGTTTTTCTCTAATTCCTTGCACATATACGTATTCTTTGCGCAAACGCTTTTGTATCCAATACTTTGAGCCATCTTCTGTAATAATCTTGCAGAACTCTTGCATTATCGGGTGTATATGCTCGGCATATGCAAGTGCATCACAATTTATCCTTTTAGAAATCCAGTTCGGATCATTTGGAACTCGACAATTAGGCGTGCGCCACATCAAAATAAGAATGCGCATGTAGCGTCCAAATTCTGTATCGGTTAAATGATAGCAATCGGCGACAACTGCGTCAGTAAATAGGGGTAAAGCTGGAAATTCGGCCATATTTAACCCTCCGCATTTACGGCTTCACAAGCTGCTTTTGCTGTTTGTAGTGCGTGAACTACACTATTTGATAAATTTCTATGCTCTTCCTCGCCTTTACTCTTTAACCATTCATGAAGATCAGTCGGGCAATGAAAGCCTATATATTTCTTGGGATTTTCTGTTTGATTTGACATTAATTTGTCTCCTTTCAGTATCAGAATTACACAAAGGAGATTTTAAGGCAACAAAAAAGATAAAAAAAGATTTGACATCCAACTCATGTTGTTTTACTGTTGTTACATAGAGTTAATAAAGGAAGCAATAATGTTAAATAAAAACTACCCATACAAACCACAAAGATCGTTTTATGACTTCACTAATATGACGGATGCGCAGATTGAGCGTGAAATTGAAGTACAGCGAGCAGAATTTGGGCGTATTATCTCAAATGTGGTGAAATTCCCAACAAAAGGAGAATAAATCATGTCTATAGAATCATGCAGATGCGGCGCAGCGGTCGATACAGATGAAGACGAGCTTGCGTATATAGTAACGTTGGAAAATTACGAGGAAATAAAACTTGATTATTGTCTTTGTGAATATTGTCGCGATGAGTTCGTGTCGTTAATGGAAGTTAAAGAAAAAACAGATCAATTTGTTCAGGACATCTTTGACCATGTTAGTAGCGTTGGTCGCGTGGACTTTTTAGCTGATCTTTATGAGTTCCGCAGAAATATTGAAGATAAAATCAATCCAAAGAAAGGGGAATAGTCATGTCAGAGCAAAAATATCTTTATTCAATTTATGAGATTTCAGAAGTTAAGCCAGGCGCAGAGTCAGGGCTAGGAGATTGTATTTGTGAAGAATACAATAGAGATGAGGTTATCAAAAAAGCCGTTGATTACTTCGAGCAAAATTCTGTCGATAACATGGAATTTGGCGAAGGCGCGCTGGACGTTAAGCTTATTATTCACGACGAAAAAACTGAAAACGAAACGATCGAAGATTTAACGATCGAATGGCTTGCCGAAGACGACGGATATGACGGCGGTGCTTTCGATTGCAACACATCAAGAGGGGTTAAATAAATGTTTAACCAAATATACAAAACAAACGCGATGATCGCTGACAGCTTAAAGGCGCATCACGCAGCCATCAAATGGAATTCTTACCTAAGTATGCTTTATGTCTGCGCAGCCGTTGCAATCGGGGGGGTGGTTCTATGACAACATGCACACGATGTGAAAACACAGGTTTTTTAAATCTTCACCAAATGAACAACGAAGATTTAAGGCAAATGGATATTGCTAAAGACCCGCAAGAATTTGTTTTAGGGTGGATAAAAAGGAACTCTGGTCATGACATCCAGGTGTGCGATTGCTGCGGCGATGGCGAAGGATGGTATGGAGTCCAAGGGGAACATTACAAAGGCGAATGCCAAAGCGTCTATGATTACAACGGCGGACTTTGCGAGTGTCACTAATGAAAAGTAAAATGCCACCAAAGGGCGCAGGGAGATCGGATATTTTCTATACTCCTGAATCGGCCATACTCCCAGTTATTGAGTACATCCCTAAAGGATTCAAGATATGGGAATGTGCGCAGGGCGAAGGGTATATGGTTGATGTTTTTAGAAGCCATGGATTTGATTGTATAGGTACGGATGAAACAGAAGGATTTGATTTTTTAGACACTTTTTCTTCTGCGCTAGTAGGTGATTTTGATTGCATCATAACTAACCCACCTTACAGCATCAAAGATAAGTTTTTAGAGCGTTGCTACGATATAGGAAAGCCATTTGCTCTTTTGATGCCAATTACAGCACTAGGAGAGCAGGCGAGGGTGAAAATGTATAAAGATCATGGAATAGAGATACTGCTTCTACCTAAACGAGTTGATTTTATAACGCCATCAGGCGAGGGGCAAGGCGCTTGGTTTTATTGTGCTTGGTTTTGCTGGAAATTACTCCCTGAACAAATTAATTTTGCCGATTGACATTGTTTCAATGTTGCTTTAACGTTGTTTTTATAAACCCAAAAGGAGACTATGACTACCAATACCGAAGAAAACAAAGAGCTTATTGTAATCAACAACGATTTCAAACCTATTGAAGTTTTCAGTGCCGCAAAAGGGCTTGATCCAATTATCGAACAGATCCGCCAAAAGGTTAAATCAGAGATTTTCGATGTAACAACCGAGGCCGGACGTAAAAGAATGGGTTCTGTCGCTCGTCAAATTGGCTCGTCAAAATGTAAGCTGGAAAAAATGGCGAAAGAATTAACAGAAGACTGGCGCACAGAAACAATATCCGCAACGTAAAAATTAACTATTAACCAACTGAAAAGGAAAAAACTATGGAAAATACACCATCAAATACAGGCGAAAAACAGGAAGTTTTTATCCCTCCTGAACCAGAAACACCAACGCAGCAAGTCGTTGTTGTTGGCACAGCCGAACAGCAGATGATACAAAGCATCGCGACAATGGTTTCAGACCCAGCGTGTGACGTAGATAAGATGGGAAGAATGCTGAATATCCAAATAACTATGATGGATAGGCAAGCCAAGATGGACTTCGATCAAGCCCTAGCACGTGTTCAAGCTGATATGCCACGCATCACAGAAAAGGGAGCCATCAAAAACAAAGCTGGTTTCGTAACTGCGACGTACTTGAAATATGAAGACATTGACCGAGAGATACGCCCACGCTTGCAGAAGGAAGGTTTTTCGCTCATGCACACCCGATCAGAGGTGAACAACAAAATGGTTGTCAAGACGACCTTAAAGCACAAGGCTGGACATGAAGAAGCTGTCGAAATGCCACTTCCTTATGATGCGCCAAACGCCATGAAGAACGCAGTGCAAGCTGCCGTTTCTACATTCTCATACGGAAAGCGCGTCAATGTCTGTTCTCTTCTTAATATTGTGGCACAGGGCGAAGATGATGATGGCCAGATGGCAGAGGCAAATCCAATCACAGATGAACAGGCAGCCGAAATAAAACAAAGCCTTCAACGCCTGTTTGAAGCTGGAAAGAACGTCGATACCCGCAAGTTCTTGAACTATATCGGAGCTGATACCGTTGACGAAATCCCCGCATCAAAATTTGAAGATGCTATTGCACTTTTGAAGCGCAAAGAAGGCGAAGGTGAAGCATGATTGTAAAGATGGGTCAGGAAAAATCTATGATTATCGATGATTGCGATTATCATTTAATAAAAGATCATACATGGTCTTATGATGGGAGATACGCGAGATCAACACGTCGTACTAAACGAAAATATGCGCATCGATTGATAATGAAAGCAAATAAAGGGCAGATGATAGATCATATAAATGGCGATAAGCTGGACAATCGAAGGGAGAACTTACGCTTTTGCAGCCGACACCAGAATGCAGCAAACATGCAGAAAATGCGCGGCGGTTCAAGTAAATTTAAAGGAGTTTCTTTTGATAAAACTACACAAAATTGGCGCGCAAAAATAGGATTTCATGGTAAAAGTTTATGCGCCGGCAGACATGAAACACAAACAAAAGCTGCCTTAGCTTACAACAAAAAGGCTTTAGAATTATTTGGTAAATTTGCACATTTAAACGAGGTAAAAAACGATGACTTTACATTTTAATATTATACAGAACACTTCATCTTGGATGGATGCGCGGGGAGGACTCGCCACCTCGTCGGCCTTTGGGAGAATTATTACGCCATCGGGAAATAAAAGCACCCAGATGGACGACTATGCAACGCAAGTCGCTCTAGAATTGGTTCTTGGAAGGTCAATTGATCGAGATATAAGCAATATGTATCAAATACAATGGGGGAATGAATACGAGGGGAAGGCGGCGGATTTGTATCAATTCGAAACTGGATACGATCTTGAACATGGCGGGTTTTTCTGTGATGACCACTTCAAGCGCGGTGCGTCTCCTGATGCTATTGTGATAGAGAACGGCGAACAGATAGGGTTAGTTGAGATTAAATGCCCTGAAAATCCAATAAAACACGGCGGATTCATGTTCAAGAGAACGATCAACAAAACATACAAACCGCAGCTATTCGGACAAATGATTATCACGGGCTTTGAATGGGTGGACTATTTTTCTTTCTATCCAGAGCTTCCACACGTGAAGATCCGCACAAGAAAGGAATCTGACATGGAGTTCTATCGTAAACTTGAGAGTTTACTTGATGAATTTGCGGATTTGGTTCAAGAAAAGCTCGAATCTATGGTGAGATGCGGACATATCAATGAAGTGCCTGTTAAATTTATTGAGCCTACAAAAGAAACCATCAAACCAGACGTTCCAAACGACGTTCTAATGGGTGGGTAACATGGATTATTATTTCAACCCAGCCACAGAAAAACATTTCCCCGATATGATGATCGGGTGGCCGCAATATCACAACGACAACCAAAAGGAAAATAAACAAATGCCCGACAAAAAGAAAAATAAGACGTGGGAGGACGCCATACAAGCAGCCGTAGAACATCATCAAGATATCATCAAAGACATGGTCAACATAATTAAACAGCAATCGGAAATTATCGAAATCCATGCCTCAAAAATTAGAACCCTAGAAGAATTTCAGGCGGTGGAAAATGTCACAAACTAACCACACAAGGACGCAAGAACTTTCTTCGATGGCATTATTTGGCTTAGAAACAAAACTTCGCAAGTACCTCACGGAGAAATTTCAAGCAGAAATAAATAAAAAGGTCGATGAATTAGTCGGGCAATTTATGTCTGAATTCTCCGTGAATGCAGAAAGCGCACTAGATGTCTATAAAAACGAAACAATAGTCGTCGTAAAAACATTTTTTAACAATGAGGAGCAATCGAAAGATGGAAAACACACAGAATAAAATGGAAGTTATCTACAACAAGAGACCGCCGAACTTTGATGTAATTGTCAAAGCCTTTCCAATGGCTGCGAACGATGGAGTGGTCTTTGCTTATGGTGACGAAATTTACGTTCCTAGCGGTAAAGAATTAACCCACCACTTAAAAGTTCATGAAGCCACACACGGCATCCGCCAAAAAGAATTTGGGCTTGATGAATGGTGGCAACGCTACATAGAAGACGAAGCCTTTCGATATTATGAAGAGCTTGTCGCGCACTTTTCTGAATATATGTCGATGATCTCTGAAAACGATGTTCGCCCATATCGCAGGAAATGCATGGGTTTTATAGCCCAGAAGCTCGCACACCCTCTATATGGGTGCAAAGGCGGGGCTGCAAAAGCTAAGCGGGATCTAAAAAGCATGGAACGTGAATATCGTGAAGGCAAAGGAACTTCTGAAACTGGCGCACAAGGAAAAAGTTGTGGATAACAAAATAATATATTTAACGCAAGGCTTCGTCGCTATAGTGAGCGCAGCCGATCACGAAAAAATAAAAATATATATGTGGCATGTTCACAGGTCAGGGGGTAAAGGAAAGAAGCTCGGCAATCCTTACGCCAGAACAACAATCAGCGGAAAAAAGGTATATATGCATAGGCTTATTGCATCACCAGAAGATAATCTTCAAGTTGATCACCGTAACGGACAAACCCTTGATGATCGCCGCGTTAACATTGAGCCAGTAGATAATAAAACCAACCAGCGCAGAAAAATAAAATATACAGGAGTTAGGACAAAAAAAGAAAAAACTACCTTGACTTTAGACTTGTTTTAAGCAACATTTAAACCACCACAAAGCAACCACTAACCAACAAAAGGACTAAGACTATGAATAAAGAAAACCAAGAGCCGCAAAATTATGAAGTTGAATCTGGTGTGACGGATATAACTGAAACAGTTTCCAGCGTAGCGCAAGAAACAATGGTTGGAGATCTGCGCGATGTTTGCTTACAGATAATTCGCAACCCATCACTAACAGGCAAGGCATGGAAGGATATGAGCGAAGCACAACAGCGCGACGTAGCACAACAAATCACCGATCGCGTGTCGGATGCAGTCATAAAATCTGTTCGGATAATCGCAGCTAACGGCCAACGTCAAATTATCGGAACACTTGAGCAGGTAACCAATAAAGACGGCATGAAGTCTGTTATCAAGACAAGCGCACATGATGAGCTTCGCCACGAATTAAATGATGCTGTTGGAAGCTGTGTGGCAATCGTTTTAACTGGCGCGGAAGAATACATAGGCGTTGGTGAAAAAGTTAAGATCGATAAGGATCAGCCAGAGCTTATCGAAGACCTAGAAACAACGGAGGACGAAGCACATGACCCAGAAACAGGCGAGATCGAAGACCCTGAAATCGAAGCACTCGATCAAGAGTCGGCGAACTACACTTAATCCTGCAAGGCTGGAACTGACGGAGGCGCAAACAGAGGTTTATAAAACCGTGCGCAGTCGTCAGGCGCTGGGTTTGACCACCACCAGCACAGATGTCACGAATGATCGTGGCTTAAAAGACCGCACTTCGACATACAGAGTTTTAAAATCTCTTATCGAGAAAGGCATAATACAAACTTACGGCGGCAAATATTACAAGCTCGCTGAACAAACTGAAAAGGAACTATGACTATGACTATGACTATTAATGAATTAACAATTGGCCAAGCAAAAGAGCTGACTGCACTTTTTGGTGGTAATCAAGCTGTCAATGATGGTTTGAATGACATGATCGGTGATAAAGTCATAATTAGGACTTATTCTGCTGGCGTTTGGTTTGGTGTTTTATCAAAAAAAGCTGGCAATGAAGTTATTCTGTCTAATGCTAGGAGATTGTGGTACTGGAAGGCTAAAAAAGAAATTAGTTTAAGCTCGGTTGCCTTATATGGAATTGATGAAAGTGATAGCCGTATAGTCGTGCCAATTGATAGCGTATGGCTTGAAGCAATAGAAATAATCCCATGCTCTGATGCTTCTATAAAATCCATAGAAGGGGCTAAAAATGAGCAAGCTAGATAAACCTGCTGGCTCTGGCTATGGCGATGGCTCTGGCTATGGCGCTGGCAATGGCTATGGCTCTGGCAATGGCTCTGGCAATGGCTATGGCTCTGGCTATGGCGATGGCTCTGGCGATGGCTCTGGCAATGGCTCTGGCTATGGCTCTGGCTATGGCGATGGCTCTGGCTATGGCGATGGCTCTGGCGATGGCTCTGGCAATGGCTCTGGCGAATAATTAAACTTTATCAAATCTAAACCTAAGAAAAAAGGAATATAATTATGACTTCACTATCAGGAAAAGTAAAATTCTTCAACCACGATAAAGGCTTCGGATTTATCACCCCAAATGATGGCAGTGGTGACGTTTTCGTCCATATCACGGCCATTCAAGATTCTCACCTCGACAGCTTGAGCGATACCGACGAAGTGACGTTTGACAAAGTTGAAGGTAAAAACGGCAAATTTCAGGCTGAAAACATCAGTATCACAAATTAACCTTATGGGGATGGTTGCATAGTTCAATGCGTGTAATTCTAAGTAGCAGGTGGAAACCCTGCCATCTCCTACAACTTAATCATAAAATAAGAAGGACTAAAAATATGCCTATTTATCTAGTAAAAACACCAAACGGCCAAAAAATGGTTAACGCACCAACCAAGGCCAGAGCTATCAACCATGTAATCAAGAATACCATCACAGCAGAGGCGTTGAGCGCCGAAACTGTAGTAGCACGCATGGAAGATGGTGAAGCCGTTGAGAAGGTCGGATATGCATCCGAAGCACCTGTTCAGCCAGAAGCTACAGAAGAGACAGGATTTTATTCCAATGAGGAATTAGATGCAGCTCATGACGAGGTTGACCACACCCGTCCGTTGGAGGATTGAAAAATGCGCTTTATATGTATGTTGGTTTTTTGTGCTTTATTATTTGGCTGGATATCAAATGTGTACCAATATACAAAGCTTGATTTTAAAAGCCCATACAAGGCCGAAGCAATTCGGACAATAGGACTAATCCCACCTATAGGCGCGGTCATTGGTTACATTAAAATTAATGACGGCATAACAGAACAAGGAGAATAAATCATGGAAAACAACAAAGAATTTCCACAGTATTATCATGTTGAAGACCTCTATGGCAATGTTTTTGCCGTTGTATGTCGTGAGCATGAAACGTTATTTACAGTTATTCAGAAACGCGATGTTCGCAAGTCGTTTATCGTTTCCAAAGTTAGTAATGAGGCCGCAGTCCGAGAGCTTGCACCAGGGCAAATGCTCGGAGCGTCAGCGCATGATTATGAAGAAGTCTTGACGAAAGAGTTTGGATTTTCTTTGTCTAATGATGTGATTTGTTATTACCCAGAACCGGAGGAAAATGCCAATGTCGAAGAAGTTTCACCAGACAGAAGCGGAGGAAGTTCGGCAGATGGAAATAAAGGAAGCGATCCAGAAATTGAACCAACTTCCAGCACTGATGACCAACAAGAAGATAGCTGCACAGATGCTAAGTCAGCCAATAGATAAATAATTTCACTGTGTAACTGCATAGAGAAGCCCCGCCGATTAAAGTGGGGCTTCTCTATATTGTGGTTTTTTCTTTGGGATATGTAGAGGCCTGTCAGTTCGCCGCCTTCTCCATCCAGGATGATGTCTATTAGGGCGCATTGCCAAATTCTTAATCATTATATTTATACCGTTTTTCTTTTCGATCGTTCCAAGTAATGCCCTCTTGTGGATCAGGCTCGTCAGGAATTGGGCGTGTTAATTTTTGCCGCTGGATTTGAGGGGTATCTTTAACTTTAAATTTTCCGAAATCCTTATGAAGACGACCACCAAAAAAGAACACGATAATTGTCCCTAGAATCCACCAGCCTTCTTGCGGCATAGCCTGTAACGCAAGGGCAGAATTTTGAAACTTTATAGGATATTCTATGCACAACCAAAAAATATAAATTGTTCCGAATGCAAAGATCGGACGCGGCAATCTGTTCAGGCCATCGATCAAACTATCAAACCAATTCCTTGAATGTCCGAATTCATTGGCAAACTGTGAATGTATGGACTGAAAAGCTGCGGCATCATTTTGATCGCGTTGTTGTTTTGATCCAAAAATTGTTTTAATTAAACCGCCTATTAGCGGAATACCTTGCAATAATAAACTCATACAAACCCCCTCGGAAGTTGAAAATGTGGATAATCTTTGAAGTTTTTCCAATGACCTCCCCATTGAATAGGTAATCCAAGCTCATTTGCTGCACGAAACATCAATGTTCCCATCATTAAGAAGCGTTCCCTGTCATTCCAATCAACTGGATATGGAATAAGATCAACAGCATGGCCATACCCACTACCTTGAATACGATGTAAACTGTTCATTGTTTGGCTTGCGCCAATATCAACAAGTTGCTCTTGATCCATCTTAGTGCGTAAACCACCAAGAGGAGGTACTGTTAAGTCCAAAATTCCGTACGAAATGGCACGTTCTGCGCACTCACAAAGCAGGGGATGAACCCCTTGCATACGATTCAATGATGTTGAGCCAAATTTATAAGCCATTATTTATTTACTTTCGCGTCCAATTTATCAAATAACTTATCTTGCTTCCGCTCAATACGTCCGAGGATTCTTTCTATATTTTTGTTCTGAATATCATTCTTCTGTTCGATGCGCCTGTCTTCTGATGCAAGCCGCTCTATGCGAGTTTCAACGCTTGAAGCCCACCAAAGGCCAGAGACGAGAATACAAACAATCGTGACCAATTGGCCGATCGTGACTTCTTTTTTTAAATGCCAACCGTTCACTCTATATTCCCCACAGTTATGTTCAACTTCCATAATAATATCACCAATCTAATTTAAAAAAACTCTGTCCATCCAGTTGTAACCACCCTGATAACGGCTGTGGCACTAGCCACTGTACGCACCCTAGAGGAGGTATCTGTCATAACACTACTATTAGCAACCCCTTGGTTTGCTGAGGCATCGTATTGTGATGCGAGCGGAGCAAGAGAAGTGCTCGCCGCTAGGTCTGTTTGTTCTGGGTCAGAAACGTACACAGCCTGACCATCTGCGTTATTTATAGTCAGTCTTGCAGCTACAGAAATTCCCAGTGGTGTTTTAACCACCCGCAGGGCTGCCGTCGTTGTTTGGGAAACAGAAATATCAAGTGTAGGGCTATTCCAATCAAAGCGATCTCCATTTTGTTGAAAACCTACAATATTAGCAGAACCATCAGTTAGTATAGAGCCAATACGCCTGTAAGCCGCAGCACCATGATCTGCCACTAAGTTAGCGGCTGTAATAGATGTGTCAAAGCCAACATCATCCACACCCGCAACCTTTATAACAAAGACATGATACCAAGTGCTATTAGCCACCGTCAATGATGATGATAATCCGCCTTGGTTTGTACCAGTAGACCATGATGCATCTATACGCTTTGTCAGCGCGCTAACCGATATCATTGAAGCATTAGCACTATCAGCGACAACGCCAGCGGTTACATCGATATCGTGAGAGGCATCAGCTGCGTTGTTTGATAGAATTACTCCAGATTTATAACCATTTAGC
>Ga0256834_1000302_pt1 | contig 36244 bp, 29 predicted proteins | sample 4281140metaG_FD_190536 | JGI IMG/M metagenome (GOLD analysis project Ga0256834, IMG submission 190536) | Hydrothermal vent microbial communities from East Pacific Rise, Pacific Ocean - 4281-140 | ecosystem: Environmental > Aquatic > Marine > Hydrothermal vents | place: Pacific Ocean: East...
GATTTTAAAAGTTCAGGTGTACTCTCTCTTGCTGTGCATCCTGTATAAAGTGCATATTTTAATTTACTCATTATTTCCCCTTAAACTTTGCAGTTGATGAAATCTCAACAAGTTTTTTAATTTCATCAAGATTTTTACTTTTTGGCATCTTCCAAGGCATGATAATTTTACCTTTTTTAAACATCTTTATAGCAACAGGCATATGTTTTAAAACTCCAGGAATTCCTTCAGAGTATTTTACTAACTCTCCCTCATCTAAAAGACCATGTTTTTCAATTGAAGGCTTAAATCCATAAGCATGGCGAACAGCTACACTATTTTCAGCCATATTTTCTTCAAATGTTTGAAGATGCAATTGTGTAATTTTACCAATGGGGTCAAGCTCTTTAGGACAAGCCTCAGCACACTCAAAGCACTTTACACAGTCCCAGATACCAAAACCTTGCCTATTTGTAATACTTAATCTCTCCTCTTTTCCCTCATCTCTAACATCAGCATTAAATCTATAAGCAATAGCAAGTGCAGCAGGTCCTAAATAATCTTCATTTACATTTACAGCAGGACATGAATAGTAACAGTTACCACATTGAATACAATAATCCGACTCATCAATCTTTTCAGCATCCGCTCGTGATACAAGATTTTCTGAGGTTGGTGCTTCATCTATCTTTGTATTTAGATAAGGCTTAACTGTGTCATATTTTTTCCAAAAAGTTCTCTTATCGATAACCATATCTTTGATAGCCAAACTCTTATCTTGAGGCTCAATTACAAGCTCATCACCAAATATCTCAGTCAAGTCACTAACTCTATCTTTACAAGCTAAAGTTGCTTTACCATTTACCTTAACAGCACAACTTCCACAGATCCCGTGTCTACAACTTCTTCTATATGAAAATGAGCCATCATGTTCCCACTTAATACGATTAAGTACATCAAGTATCATCTCTTCAGGTCTTACTTCAAGCTCATAATCTCTATAGTATGGAAGATAATCAGTCTCACTATTAAACCTAAAAACTTTAAATTTCATCTTTTTTGTCTCTATATTTGCCATCAATCCATCCTCTAATATGTTCTAGCTTCTGGCTCAAACTTGCCAAGCGAAACATCGGTATATTCTATTTTTATATTACCTTCTTTATCCATATACGCAAATGTATGTTTCAAAAACTTCTTATCGTCTCTACTATCATAGTCATTTCTAAAGTGTGCACCTCTACTCTCATTTCGCATAAGTCCCCCCTCAACGATAAATGCAGAAAAATCTAACATATGTCCAAGCTCTATGGCTTCTTGAAGATCTGTGTTATAAACTTTGCTTTTATCTTCGATTCTGATATTTTTATATCTCTCTTTAAGCTCTTTTATAATCTTTATCTGTTTCTCTAGTGACTCTTTTGTTCTAAAAACACCTGCATTTTCTGTCATAGATGCTTGAAGTTCACCTCTTAAGCTTGAAACTTTTTCAGCTCCATTATTTTCAATAAGCCTTTTTATCTGTGAGACCATACCTTCAGCCACACTTTCATTTATCTCCATAAGCTTTAACTTATCAAGATCTTTTACAATCGTTTTTCCAACATGGCGACCAAAAAGAGGAGCTTCTAAGACTGAATTTGCACCTAGACGATTTGCACCATGAACACTCACACACGAACACTCTCCAGCTGCATAAAAACCTGTTACAAACTCTTTTGCATTTTTCTTAACATTTCCTGCGATATTTACAGGAACTCCACCCATAGAGTAGTGAGCAGTTGCTGCAATCATGATAGGTTCTTTAACCATATCAAGACCTAAAAATGTTATAGCCAAATCTCTAAGCTCAGGAAGTCTCTCCATGATAAGCTCTTCGCCAAGATGTGTCATATCAAGATATACAGCATCTTTATCAGGACCTACACCTCTTCCTTCTAAAACCTCTTGAGTGATAGAGCGACTAACCAAGTCTCTAGGACCTAGCTCCATTTTAGATGGTGCATACTTCTCCATAAATCTCTCACCCTTGGAGTTTAAAAGTTTTCCACCCTCTCCACGAGCTGCTTCACTCATCAAAATTCCCGTTCCTGCAAGTCCTGTTGGATGAAACTGAACAAACTCCATATCCTCTAAAGGCAAACCATGACGAGCTACGATTGAGAGTGCATCTCCTGTATTTGCATGAGCATTTGAATTTATCTTAAATGCTCTTCCATAACCACCAGTTGCAAACATAACCGCTTTTGCATTAAAAATTGCACTCTCACTTGTTTTGATGTCATATGCGACAACGCCTTTAACAACTCCATCTTCATATACGATATCAGCAACATACCACTCATCTAAAAAATCAACTCCCAAACGATTAGTCTGTTCAAACATAGTCTGAAGCAGTGTAAGCCCTGTTCTATCTTTTGCATAACAAGCTCTTGGATGCGATTGACCACCAAAAGGTCGCTGAGCAATTGTGCCATCTTCATTTCTACTAAAAACTGCTCCCATCTTTTCCATCCAACGAACAAGCTCTGGAGCAGTTTTACACATAAACTCAACAGCATCTTGATCAGCTAAATAATCACTTCCTTTTACTGTATCAAATTCATGAAGCTCAACACTATCTTCTGCAGCAAATGCAGCATTTATGCCTCCTTGTGCAGCTCCTGAGTGACTTCTAAGAGGATGAAGTTTGGTTAAAACAACCACACTCTTACCCGCACTTTTTAACTCTCTTGCAGCTGCGAGTCCTGCTAGACCTGCTCCTACAATAACAGCATCATATTGATGAATTGGTATGCTCATTAAATTTGTCCTTTAAATTGAGATTAATTTATTTGTTTGAATTATAGTAAATAAATACTAAAATGTTCAATATATTTTAGTATAAATTGGAAGTAAGGCTAAAGCCTCACCCTAGTGAAATAAGATTATCTGAATATTTATCAGCAGTAAATGGCTCAAAATTACTCTTATAATGAAGATAATGCTCTGAAGTTTTATGTCCGTCCAATGCCTCTTCACTCTCCCAGGATTCAATAACCACAAATGTATTTGGCTTATTTTCTAACTGATAAATGTTATACAACAAACACCCTTCTTCAATTCTCGAAGCTTGCACCATAGTGCCTAAAAGAGCTTTTAACTCATCTACGCACTCATCTTTTGCTACAAAAACTACTTTTTTAGTTATAGTCATATCTGCTCCTGATTTTTTGGTGTAAGTATATCATATTGCTTCTTTTTTACCACTCCATCTTTTGGTAACTTCTCTCAGATGCACCATCTTTATCTACAGCTTTACCCTGCTCTCCTTTACCTGCCCAGGAGTCTGCACCTGATGTTATATTTACATTAAAAGATCGTGTGCTTCTTGTACCAAATATATTAAAAATAAGCCAAGGATCTGTTTCAAATGTAATTCTATCTACATATGGAAATTTAGGTATACTCATTTTCATCGTATCTGTACCTTTTTCATCTATCATAAAGCTTGTTGCAGTCATAGTTTCATAGTTATCATACCTACTAAAATTTTTAGTATTTTTAGGTTTAGTATCTCTAAATACATCTCTACTAGTATCATATTTGCCTTTTGGAATTATCCTCCAAAAGATTCCATTTTCACTCTCTCTACCTTTCGCTAATTCAAATACATTCCTATCACAATTTTTACAATAGACCTCTTGATAAACAGAGATATTATGCTTACTTCCAGTGCCTGTATAATTTGGGATATTCACTCTCCCATAATAAAAATCTGATGATTCATCAACTGCTTGAACGCCTAACACTCCTTCACTATTGGTTGCATTAATTTGACTGATAGTAAAATTCATTGGATTTTTGGCAATAGTTCTATTTCTATCAAAATTTATACTCATTGATACATTAGCTTCTCCATCAATAAATTTATCTTTTTTTATCACATAGGTTACCTGCCTAGGAGTAGATGGAATAAAATTATATACACCATTTAGAATAGATCCATCTGCTAATACCAGTTTATTTAAATTATTTCCAGTTGTGTTAAAATCTAGAGATATATTTACATCTTTGGAATAACAAGTATCACTATAGTTTTTTGTTACACTTCCACCCCCATCAGTTGCTACAATGCTCAACTCAAGCAATGCACCCATCTGTGTTGTATTTTCATCAGATGCATAGAAGGTAAATATCCCTGCCCCATCTTGAAGACTTGCTTGTTTAAATACAAATTGACTTGCAGTAAACATTATAGTTGTATTTGCTTCACCTATATATCTTTGTAAATCAAGTGTATCATTGCTATCTATCGCTGCAAATTCACTTCCTGCTATTTCAAAGATATCAAAATCAACTTCACCTACTTCAGAATAGTTTATATCGCTTTTTAAGCCACCATCACTAAAAAATACCGAAGATAAATCAATCGTCCCTGTCGCACACCCTGACTTTGTTTCATTATGTTCAATTTGAAATGAGACATTATAAGATTCATTGTAGTCACTTGCATTATTATCATCAACACCAACTGCCTTTATAGCAAAAGCAAATGGCTCTCCAACTTTACCAATTGCTGGTGTATCGAACACAAAACGATCTGGTCTTATTGCAAATTTTTCTGATAAATTTGTATCATATCTTGTGCCATTTGCATCAAAATATTGTATAGCTACATATGCAACTTTATGTGCAGTAGAAATTTTACCAAATTCTATATCAGTAATGTTTTTATCTGTTAAATTTACATCCCTCCAAGTTGTAAGTTGGTTAGAACCTGAGTATATCGAAGCTTCTACTATAGAGTAGATGCTACTAGCATACCCTGTACCATTTGCATCTATAGAAGCAATACTCAAATTTATATCTTTGTTTACAATCTTCGTTTTTATAACTGGACTACTTATACTCTCATCAATATCCCAAGCTCCAAACAAATTTTTATCAGCATCGATATTTATCATATAATCTTCAATTTCACCATCACTTGCAGCTCCTGTAGCATTTAGATCTGTATCTGAGCTATATCTAAATCTCGCATAAGTTACACCATCTTTTGCACCTAAAGGGACTATAATATTTGTAAGATTGACAGTTCCAGATGAACCATTTGTGTTTTTTGATATCTGTTCACTATTTGAAAAATTTCCATCTCTGTCAAAATCAATCCAAGCATTTAAAACTCCATTTCCTACAGTTTTGATATCTAAATTTATTTTACTTCCTACTTTTATTGTTGCTCCTTGAAATGATGTGCTATTCATACTTACACCATCTTCTTCAACTCCATCACCAGTTGCTGTCAATGTCGGTTGCCCATCATCTTCACTATTGTTAATATCAGGCGGTAATACACCTAAATATATTGTAGCTCCAGTGGAAGGAAGCTGATGTCTTGGTCCATCATCAGATAATAAAGTTCTATAATTACCCATAGCCGTTCCATCTCCAATTGACTTATTACCATCATCTGGTGCATCTCCAAAATCTAAAAGAATCATATTATCTGCGAACATAACACCATCATTTAAAGATGTGTGTCTAGGCTTTGAAAAAGAGACAGCAGTAGGATCAATAATACCTGAGGGATTGGTAACATCTATACGATAAACCTCACCATTTGGTCTTCCTACTCCATTGGCATACAAATAATAATAACCATCTTTTGTAAAAAATGACCCACCAAATACTCTCTGTTTTAATTCTATTCCAACAAGAGCAGGATGACCAGGAGGCAGCACACCCGTACTTCCCATTGTCCCCCCAGAGTGGCTATTACTTATTTTTGTATCACCCAGATCTTCAACCGTCCCTGTTTTTGGATTAATTCGCAATAAAGAGTGTGTCCCTTTTCCATTAATAACCGTATACAACATGTCATCTTTTGGATTAAATGCCCAATCAGTACTATAAACTGTTTTAGTAATAAGAATATTTGTACTTTTAACTAGCAGTAGAGAATCTGCAGTTAAATAAGTTGGAGAGTTAGGATCTAAATCAATTATAGACATAAATGGTTGTCCATGCATATTTAAATATAATTTACCATCTTTATCTATATCTCCAGCATATGAAAATATATTTAAATTTGGAATTGGCCCATAATCTGTAGTAACCCAATTTCCAGAGCTATCTTTTCCTACTCTAATAATATATCCATCTGCTGAAAATTCACCACGCCTTGGAGCAGAACCCCAAAAATAACCATCTTTGACATTATACCCAAGACCATTTACATGATACGCACTAGGAGTTATATTATCTTGTTGTTTAGTCAATTTTCCAGTAACTAAATCTAAAGAATAAACATCTGAAGGTTTGTTTTGGAATAGATAAGCTTTTTCTCTATCTGCAACGGTTAGTGGATTAACATCATCTTTAAAATTTCCAAAATTCAAATTATTTTCACTAGGATTAATACCACTTAATTTTACTGAAATATAATTTGAACTAGAAGATGACCAACCAGCAGGATCACTTGAAACACTACAACTACTACTATTTGTCTCATCTTCAATAATAGTATATGGACCAAAACCTGGAAAATTAAATTCATAATAACCTGTTGCATTTGAGGTTGTTATGTTAAAAGTTTGTCTAAGAATATTATGTTTACAAAGTTTAATAATACTCTTCTCTCCAGTTCCACTCTCTCCCGCATCTACTTGCTGATTTCTATCTTTATCATTATAGACATACCCACTCAAACTTCCTCCATATATTGTTGAAGGTATAAAAGTAAAAAATAAAACCCCAAATATAAAATTTTTTACAAAATTTCTCATGATTGCTCCCTATGATTAAAAAAGAGCAATAATAACTAAATTTTAATAAATATTAAGCTTGTTTTATAAAAAGTCACCATTCCATTTTTTGATAACTTCTTTTAGATGCACTGTCATCTATCGTTTTACCCTGCTCTCCTTTTCCTGCCCATGTATTTGCATCTGATGTTATATTTATATTAAAAGACTGTTGTGTATTTGTACCAAATATATTAAAAATAAGCCATGGTTCTGTTTCAAATGTAACTCTATCTAGATATGGATATTGTGACATATTAACCCTCATCATGTCTACACCCTTTTTATCAATCACAAAGCTTGCAGCCGTCATAGTTTCATAGTTGTTATAATAAGTAAAATCTTTATTGTTTTTAGGTTTAGCATTTTTATATACATTTTTACTGTTGTCATATTTACCTACTGGAATAATCCTCCAAAAAATTCCATCTTCACTCTCTCTACCACCTGCTAATTCAAATGTACTTCTATTACAATTTCTACAATATACCTCTTGATAAACAGAAATATTATGTTCTCTTCCAACACCCGTATAGTTTGGTATATGTACCCTTCCATAATAAAAGTCTAATGATTTAGTACCTGATGGCACGATAGCTCCACTAACCCCATCACTGTTATTTGCGTCTATACTATTAACATAAAAATTCATAGGGTTTTTGGCTACTGATTTGTTTCTATCAAAATTTATATACATAGACACATTAGCCTCTCCAGAGATAAATCTTGTTCGGTTTATATCAAATTCAATTTTTGCATTAGATACAGGAACACTAAAATGATATTTATCTTTATACATATTAAAAGCATCTACCACTATCATATTTTCTAAAATATTTCCTGTAGTATTAAAATCAATAAATAAATTTGTATCTTCAGAGTAACAAGAATCACTATAATTTGTTGTTACGCTTCCACTCCCATCAACTGCTAAAACATTTACCTTAAGTAAAGCACCCATACTTGTTATATTTGATTCAGCGGCATAGTAAGTAAACACTCCTGCACCATTTGAAAGTGACCAATTTTTAAAATGAAAATGACTTGCTGTAAACTTTACTGTTGTATTTGCTTTATCTATATACCTTAATGAATCACTAGTATCATTTGCATCTACTATAGCAAATTCACTTCCTGCTATTTCGGATATATTAAAATCAACTTTTCCTACTTCAGAATAATTAATATCACTTTTTAAACTACCATTGTTAAAAGATACTGAAGATAAATCAATCACACCCGTTGCACACCCTGATTTTGTTTCATTGTGTTCAATTTGAAATGAAACATTGTAAGACTCATTATAATTTGTTGTATTAGATTCATTTCCATCAATTGCTTTTACGGCAAAAACAAATGGCTCTCCAACTTTACCAATTGCTGATGGAAAATCAAATACAAAACGATCTGGTCTTATAGCAAATTTCTCTGATAAATTTGTATCTTTTGTTCCATTTGCATCACCATATTTTATTGCTACAAATGCTTCTGGATGAGCAGTTGAAATTTTACCAAACTCAATATCTGTAATATTTTTATCTGTTAAGTTTACATCTTTCCAATCTGTTAATTTATTTGAATTTGCATATATTGCTGCTTTTACTATAGGGTATACATTGCTATACCAACTACCATTTGCATCTATAGAGGCGATACTTAAGTTTATATCTTTATTTACAATTTTAGTTTTTATAACTTGGTTATTTTTATCTTCATCTACATCCCAAACTCCAAACAAATTTCCAACTTTTATATTTATCATATAATCTTCTACTTCACCATCACTTGCAGCTCCCGTAGAATTCAGATCAACATCTGTGCTATATCTAAATCTTGCATAAGTCACTCCCATTTTAGCATCTGAAGGTACTGCTATGTTTGAAAGGGTGATAGTTCCAGATGAACCATTTTCATTATTTGCTATCTGCTCAGCTATTGAAAAATTACCATCACTATTAAAATCAATCCAAGCATTTAAAACTCCATTCCCCACAGTTTTGATATCTAACTTTATTTTACTTCCAGCATTTATAGATGCTCCTTGAAACGATGCACTCTTCATATTTACACCATCCTCTTCAGGTCCATCACCACTCGCTGTAATTGACGGATTACCATCACTACTGTTAAGATCAGGAGATAATACCCCTAAATAAATTGTAGCCCCAGTAGAGGGGATTTGATGTCTAGGCCCATCATCTGAAAGCATAGTTTTATAATTACCAGTCGCTGTACCATCACCTGCTGTTGCAGAACTTCCATCTGGTGCATCACCAAAATCTAAAAAAATCGTATTATCTGCAAACATAACACCATCATTTAAAGAGGTATGTCTAGGTTTTGAAAAGAGTACTGCTGTTGGGTCAATTACACCTGATGGGTTAGAAACATCGATACGAAATACTTCACCTGTTTTTCTATTAACACCATTGTCATAAAGATAATAAAAACCATCTCCAGTAAAAAATGACCCTCCAAATACACGAGTTTTAATTGTAGATAGTCTTAGCTCCGCATGCCATATATCATCAGGAATCGCACCTACACCATCCCCCATATAGGTTCCTCCAGTTAAGCTATTGCTTATTCTAGTATCCCCTAAATTTTCAACAACAGCGGTTTTGGGATTTATCCTATATAAGTAGTGTACACCCTTACCATTGTTAACTGTATAAAGCATATTATCTATGGGATTAACCGCCCAATCTGTACTTTTAAAAAAAGCTATAGAGTTATTTTTATCATCAACAAAATTAAAACTAGTTGCCGTTAAATATGTAGATGAGTTTGGATCAAGATTAACTACATAGACATCATCACCAGCACTAGAAACAGAATATTTTTTTAGATACAAGATTCCATTATCATCTATATCTCCAGAATAAGAGTGGATATCTAAGCCAGGTATAGGGCCATAATGTGTTTCTGTCCAATCAGTGCCTGCACTATTTTTTCCCACTCTTGAAATATACCCATCTTTTGTTGGTGTAGAACCCCAGAAAAACCCATCTTTTGGGTTATATCCTAATGCATTTACATGATAACTTGCATCCGTATTTACATTATCTTTAATTTTATTTAGCTTTCCAGTTACAAGATCCAAAGTATATATATCAGAAGGTCTATTTTGAAACAGATAAGCTTTTTTTCTATCTTCAACACTAAGAGCTTTATGATTATCCTTAAAAATAGCAAAATTTAGATTGGATTTATCAACTCCATCCATTTTAATCTTAATATAATTTGAACTAGCAGAAGACCATCCCGCAGGATTACTAGAAGTTGTACAGTTGCTTGTATTTGTCTCATCTTTAATAATAGTAAAGTTTGCATTATTAAAAACATTAAACTCATATTTGCCTGATGAATCAGTTTTATAAGTATCAATGGGAACAGGATTGAAACCACGGCACAGTTTAATAACAGTTGGAGGTACTGCTGTATTTTCCAAAGGAGCTTTTATCTGATTATGATTTAAATCATCAAACACATACCCACTCAACTTTCCACCCACTCCATACAAAGTTGAAGGTATAAAAGTTAAAAACAAAAGACCAGATATAAAAAACTTTACAATTTTATCCATTACATTTCCTTATGAAAATTATAATATATTAATAATTAAAATACAATTAAAATTAAGCAACTCTCTTATAATACATATCGTCATAACTTATATAAACTTTAGCACGTAGTAAAATTTATTTTACATATCAGAGATAATTTTTTTAAAAGAGGTCAACTTATGATATAATCTAGATAAAATAGGAGTTTTTATTGATAGACAAAGAAGCATTTTTCATCTCTTTGTTTGATAAAAAATATATCGGTGATGATGGTGCAGTCATAGGAGATAAAGTCTACTCAAAAGATCTATTTTGTGAAAACATACACTTTAAACGATCTTGGATGTCGTTAGAGCAAATTGCTTATAAAAGTATGCTCATAAACATATCAGATGCAATTGTTATGAATGCAAAACCACAATTTGCACTTCTTGGCATAAAAATCCCTTCAGATTTTACAACCAAACAGATGAATGAATTATATTTTGGATTTGAGAGAGCTTCAAAAGAGTTTGACTTTGAAATCATAGGTGGAGATACAGTAGCAGGAAGCACTCTTGATATCTCTATAACTATTATATCAGAGACTAAAAACCCTACAAAAAGAGATGATCTGAAAATGGGAGATTTTGTAGCTTATACAGGAGAACTAGGAAGTGTAAAAAAAGATTTAGATGCACTTTTAAATAACCAAGAAATATCTCAAAACTCAAAATTTATAACACCAAAATTAAAAGCTGATTTTTTCTATGAAGTAGCACCTTTTATAAATGCAGCTCTAGATATATCTGACGGACTTAGTAAAGATTTATCAAGACTATCAAAGATAAATGGAGTTGGATTTGAGTTTTTTCGTAACTTTAGTAAAGATATTTTATGCAGTGGCGAAGAATATGAGATACTTTTTACTTTTGAACCTAAAAATTTAGATATGATAGAGAAGATAGCAAAAAAACACGATACTGATATCACTGTTTTTGCCAAAGTCACAGAGGGTACTTACACCTCACAGTGCAAAGAAAATCATTTTTAGGAACAATTTTGAATAGACTATTTTATCTTAACCATAGCGCAACAAATGTATATTTTTCTAAAAACTCCAAAGATTTTGTAGTTAGTGAAATTCCTCTTTATGAGTTTAGTGGCGAGGGAGAACATCTTATCTTAAAGGTGCGAAAAAAAGATCTCACAACTTGGGGAATGTTACAAATCTTTTCAGATATCACTGGAGTTAAAATGCGTGATTTTGGCTATGCGGGTCTCAAAGACAAAGATGGTATGACAATCCAATACATCAGCTTACCAAAAAAACAAGAAGAGAAACTTTTAGATTTTTCGCATCCAAATATCAAGATATTAGAAAGAACTTACCATAAAAATAAGCTAAAAACTGGGCACTTAAAAGGAAACCGTTTTTTTATCCGTCTAAAAAAAGTAAATCCAACAGATGCAAGAAAACTAAAAGAAGCACTTAAAACCATAAAAACAGAGGGATTTGCTAACTATTTTGGATATCAAAGATTTGGTCGAGATGGAGATAATTATGAAAGAGGAAGAGATATCTTAGAAGGTAAGATAAAAGAGCGAAATAAAAAAATGAGAAACTTTTTTATCTCAGCATACCAAAGCCATTTATTTAATCTTTGGCTAAGTAAACGGGTTGAGATTAGCAAACTTTTTGCCTCATTTGATGAAGATGAGCTTTTTAAACTATTTAATTTCCCAAAAGAAGTCATCAAAAAAGTAAAATCCCAAAAAAGCTTTTTTAAGATGCTCCCAGGAGAAACCTTGCATCACTACCCACATGGAAGAGTTTTTATCTGTGAAGATTTAGATATAGAATCAAAAAGATTTTTAAACAAAGATATTACCGTAGCAGGACTGCTCCCTGGTCATAAAACATCTGTCTCAACTGGACTTGCAGGAAATTTTGAAAAAGATTTCACAAAGGAGTGTGAACCGTTTATAGAGAAGATGAACGGAACAAGGCGATTTGCATGGATTTGGGCAGATGAGATAGAGTCAAATTATAAAGAAGAAGAGGCTTGGTTTGAGTTTAGTTTTTCACTACCAAAAGGCTCATATGCAACTGTACTTTTAGAGGAGCTAACACACCAAAAAAAGTCGGATTGACTATTCTACTTATACCCTACTCTATCAACCTTCCCTTTTTGGCAACCACCTTTAGCATTTTTGGCACTTTTTAGAAGGGTTGATATATCACTTTCTTTTGAAATCTCTCCATCTAAATTTATCCAAAGCTCAGTAATAAGTCCATTTTTGCACTTCATCTGTATTTTTCTACCAATTCCTTTTCCAAAGCTCTTATCAAAAGCCATCATTACCTCTTTTTTAGTCAAAGTTTTTCCAATATTTTTAAAAAAAAGTGTACGAACTGCTGAACTATTTATCTGTTTTAATAGTGAAATAGAGTCTATAAAATACAAATCAGCACTCTTTCCATAACAAGTTCCATGTTTTTTCCACTCATGTTTATGAAGACCACTTCTAGTTCCTGGCATCACCTCTTTTAACTCTTTGTATAATTTTTTTTCAAGCCATACTTTTTTATCGCCTTTGCAATTTACTCTACTTCTAGGCTGAGGCCAAAGTCCATGAAGCGTAAAGTTTGATGATGAATAAGCTGTTTTGTTTACATTTCTACACTCTCTTTTATGTTGATTATTTTCACAAAAGGCATTTTGCCAACTGATAGCTAAAAGATTATCTGTAGATACAGTTGAAGCATACTGTTTAGATGCATCCTTGTTTTGAGTAAAAGCAACTGCACCAATAGACAAAATTGTTAAAAGTAAAACTGTTAAGATTTTTTTCATAATATACTCATTTCGATTTTAAATTCCCTAAGTTTATCTTTAAATGCGTCACAATGAAGTTTTAAAAATTCACTATCTGTATGAGATAGATAAATTTCTGTCTCTCTTTTATCTTTACCAAATGTTGGCAAACATGAGAGTTCAAGCTCTTTTGGTAATCTCTCCATAATATCAATCAAAGTTGCTTCTGAACAATGAGCGATGAAACTACAGCTATATTTTTCTATATTTTTAGGATAAAACTCATCAAGTATTTTTATAATCATAGGATGTGCCATCTGTGGAAATCCAGGAAGAAAGAAAAAACGATCAAACAATTGAAATCCAGGCATGTTATTTATAGGATTGGCTATCAATTTTGACCCTCTTGGAATATCAGCCATCTTTATAGGATGCGGATATGCTCTCTCTCCTAATCGTTCAATTATAATTTTTTCAGCATCTTTGTGTCGCTGTGGAAAAACAGAAGTAAAAGCAAAAGAAGCAATCTCTCTTGTAAAATCATCAGGAGTAGAACCTATCCCACCAAAACTCAACATAATGGAATCTGAATCTTTTTTTATAAGTTCATAAACACTTTGCAATAAATCTTTGTCATCTTTTACTATAAAACTCGCTTTATGTTCCCAACCTCTTTTTACAAGCTCACTGTTTAAAAAGGCAAAGTGTCCATCTTCTCGTCTACCATTTAATAGTTCAGTACCGATAATTACAGAGTAAAAAGATGGATTACCTATCATAACGAAGCTTTTACAAAATGTTCCATTTCGCTAACAACTTCTTCAATACTCTGCTCTCCACTTATCACTTTTAAAAGTTTTTTATCTGTATAAAAGTTTTGAATTTCTGCTAATGGATCTGTATAAATTTTCATTCTATTTTGAAAAACTTCTATGCTATCATCACTTCTTGCAACCTCAGCTTCCTCTGCTCTACCTAAAATCCGCCCTCTTGCAACCTCTTGGCTCACTCTTACTTCTATCACAGATTTAAGGTCAATGTTACCCTCTTCTTGTAAAAGTTTATCAAATGCAACCATCTGCTCAACACTTCTAGGATATCCATCAATCAAAATAACTTCTTTATCTGATCCATTTATAGCAGATATAATAGTATCTATGATGATTTTCAAAGGAACTAAATCTCCATTTTTGATATATCCATCGATTGTTTTACCTAAAGCACTTCCACTTGCCACTTCAGCTCTTAACATATCCCCTGTTGAATAGTGAACCATACTCTCACTATTTTTCTCTGCAATCATACTTGCATCTGTTGTTTTACCACTTCCTGGTGCTCCAATAATTAAAAATAACTTTTTCATTTTTTCCCTATACTTTTTTTTGTTCTCTAATTCTAATACTTAACTCTTTTAGCTGATCTTTATCAACCTCACTTGGTGCTGATGTAAGTAAACACTGAGCTCTTTGAGTTTTTGGAAATGCTATAACATCTCTAATACTACCTCTTTTTGTAAGAAGCATCATAAGTCTATCTAAACCAAAAGCAATTCCTGCATGTGGAGGTGCACCATACTCTAATGCCTCAACTAAAAAGCCAAACTTCTCTTTTGCTTCTTCGTCACTAATTCCCAAAAGTTTAAATACCTCTTGTTGAATATCACTCTTGTGAATACGAACACTTCCACCACCAAGCTCTGTACCATTTAAAACAATATCATAAGCAATAGACTCTATCTCTTCGACATGTTCACAATCCAAACTTACAGGCATTGTAAAAGGGTGATGAATAGCTTTTACCCTACCTTCATCAACTTCAAACATAGGAAAATCAACGACCCATACAAATTCATAAACATCATCAGGAATTATATCCATAAGCTCAGCTAAATAGTTTCTAAATCGTCCCATATAATCAAGAACAAGTTTTTTATCCCCTGCTCCAAAAAAGACTGCATCTCCTACTTTTAAATCTGTAACTTTTATGAGCTCTTGTATATCTTCATCTTTAAAAAACTTAGTCAAAGGTCCTTTTAACCCATCCTCTTTCATCTGAAAATATCCAAGCCCACTTGCACCAAACTTTCGTACATAATCTTCAAAACCTTTCATTTGTCGTTTTGAAAAGATATTGTCTCCATTTGGAACTTTTAGTGCTTTGATTCGGTTGTGATGTTTGTTTTTAGCGATATTCGAAAAGATTTCATTGTCGCATCTTGAAAAGATATCGATAACATCAACCATTGCAAGGTCATATCTTAAGTCTGGTTTATCGCTTCCATATTTTTCCATCGCATCTTTGTACTTGATACGGTTAAAAGGAGTTTGGATTGTTTTATCACATGCTGAAAAAACTGCTTTTAACAAATCTTCTGAAATTTTCATAACCTCTTCCTGACCAACAAAACTCATTTCGATATCAATTTGTGTAAATTCAGGCTGACGATCAGCTCTTAAATCTTCATCTCTAAAACATTTTGCAATTTGAAAATATTTATCAAACCCACCAATCATCAAAAGCTGTTTAAAAAGCTGAGGAGATTGAGGAAGAGCATAAAATTCCCCACCGTGAACTCGACTAGGCACTAGATAATCCCTTGCCCCTTCTGGAGTTGATTTTGTAAGGATTGGTGTTTCGACTTCTAAAAATCCATTTGCATCCAAGATATTTCTAGCAGCTATGGTAGCTTTACTTCTTAAGCGAAAAGTATCGTATGAACTCTTTTTTCTTAAATCCAAATAACGATAATTTAAAAGTGTCTCTTCTCCCACTTTGTTATCATTTATCACAAACGGAAGTGGAGCACTTTTGTTTTCTATAATAAGCTTATCTACAACAATTTCAATCTTACCCGTTTTTAAGTTTGGATTTTCAAGCCCCTCACCCCTAGCTCTAACTTTACCTTTAGCGATAAGCACAAACTCATCTCTAACTATTGTTGCATTTTGATGTGCATCTTTGCTATCAGCTGGATCACAAACTAACTGCACCAAACCCTCTTTATCTCTTAAATCTATAAATATAACTCCGCCATGATCTCTATAACTATTTGCCCAGCCACAAAGTGTTACCTCTTTGCCGATATCATTTTCACTCAATTCCCCACAGTAATTACTTCTCAATTGTTTTCCTAATTATTAAATAAAATTTCAAGATTATATCTAAACTGCACTAATGTATTCTTTATATAAAAATAACTATAATAATTTCCTTCACTATATCCATAAGGTTTACCAAATAAAAAAGCTTTTTCTATACATATTTTTTCTATTTTTTGCAACTTCTAGTCATATTTCTGCCTCTTGGGTAATCATCAACGATGACGGTACAACTGATATTTATATACAAAAAGAGACAAAGCCATATAAAATAAAAGAAGACAAGAAAAAACCGACTATAAACATTACTAAAAATTTAAAATCAAAATCTAGTAAAAAAGTGATTTATCTCACTTTTGATGATGGACCTCTTTTAGGAAGCAACAATATCATAACAGTTTTACAAGAAGAAAATGTAGAAGCTACGATGTTTATGGTCGGAAAACATATCCAAAAAAGTAAATCTCGCAAAAAGATTTTTCAAAGAGCATTAAATGAACCGCTGATATTGGTAGCAAATCATACATATTCTCATGCAAATGGGAGATATAAACATTTTTACAGCAATTCAGAGAGAGTCCTTTTAGATATACAGCATATGGACGACATACTTTTTGAAAACGACCCAAAATATTTAATGGCATATTGTAGACTTGCAGGAAGAAATGTTTTTAGATTGCCTAGTATAAAGAGAGATGATTATGGAATCAAAAATGAGAGTGAAGCATATAATGCACTTTGGGATGCAGGGTATCATATCTATGGCTGGGATTACCAATGGTCATATAACCCCAAAAATGGAGAAATTTATAAATCGCCATATGAGTTAGCACAAGTTATCGAAAGAATACATAAAAAAGGTAAAACAAGAACAAAGGGAAAGTTTATTCTATTGATGCATGATTTTTCCTTTAGAGATAAGTTTGATGGCAAAGAGATTCTTCGTACCCTCATACAGGAGTTAAAATATCTAGGCTGGAAATTTAAAACACTTACTTCATATTAAATATAAAAACAGTAGAATACAACCATGTACATTTCACATGATATTGAAAAACCAAAAGAGATTTTATCTGCTGGACTTATTCTTAGACCAAAGTCAAAGCATCTAAAACCTTACTACATTATGCTCAAAAATGCTCTTGCAAAACATAAAGTTGGGCTTCTAGTTTCAAAAAGTAGTGCAAAGCTTTTAGATATAGAAGGTACTGATGAAAAAGAGATGTTTAAAAAATGTGATATGCTTATCTCAATCGGAGGAGATGGAACCCTGCTCTCTCTTAGTCGAAAAAGTTACAAATATCAAAAACCTCTTCTTGGTATAAATGCAGGAAACCTTGGTTTTTTAACTGATGTAAATCTAAATGAACTTGAAAATTTCATAGATAAGATATTTAAAAAAGAGTATAGGTTAGATAATCGCATGGTTTTGAGTGTAGAACTTATAAAAGGAGAAAAGAGTAAAAAGCTCGTAGCTTTTAACGATATCGTCTTATCTCGTCCAACGATTGAAGGGATGGTAAGCATAAATGCTTTTGCATCATCTAAAAGAGCAGCTCTTCCAAGGCATCATCTAAATACCTATTATGGAGATGGGCTTATCATATCAACCCCAACAGGCTCAACTGCCTATAACCTCTCAGCTGGAGGGCCTATAGTATTTCCACTCACTGAAGCACTTATACTAACACCAATCTGTCCACACTCTTTGACTGAGAAACCTATAGTATTGCCCGCTGATTTTGAAGTAGATTTTTCAAGTGATGATGAAACTATTGTTGTTGTTGATGGACAAGATACTTACAATCTCAAGAATTTTGATTCTATAAAAATCAATATTGCCAAGCAAGGTATAAAAATGATACACAAAGTCGATAGAAACTATTTTGAAATTCTAAAACAAAAGCTACACTGGGGAAGTAAATGATAGAGAGATTTTACCTAAAAGATCATCTTAGTTTCAAACAAGTTGATTTAGAGTTTGACAAAAACTTAATCATCTTTAGCGGACCTAGTGGTGCTGGAAAATCTATCTTAATGGATGCATTTTTAACTATCTTTGGACTCAAAGATTGTGGTGCAAAGACAATAGAAGCTGTCTATTCTGGTGCTATAAACACGAAAGAGTTTGGAATTGAAGAAGATGAACCAAATATATTTAAACAAACAAAAGATAAAAGTGCTAGATACTTTATAAATGCCCAACAAATATCTAAGAAAAATATAAAACTCATAGGATCACAGTTTGTAAACTATCTAACCCTTCGTGAATTTAAAGAGTTTGAAAATGAAGAGTTATTAAAACTCTTAGATGCAATATGTTTAAAAGAAAACAAAAATTATCAAAAAGTATTGGATTCATTTAAAGAGAACTATCAACAACTCAAACTTAGTAAAAAAGAACTCCACACAATAGAAGAAGAGGAAAAAAAGATAACAGACTTAAGAGAGTTTGCTACATTTGAGATAACAAAGATAGAAGAGATAGACCCAAAAATAGGTGAATATGAAGAGCTTATGATTCAAAAAAAAGAGCTTTCACACAAAGAAAAAATTGAAAATGCACTACAATCAGCATCTGAAATATTTGAATATGAGTCAAAAGTAACAGAAACTCTCAACCTCTTAAATGAGAAAAATGATCTATTTAGTGAATCATTAAATGAACTAAGGGCAACATTTGAAAATGCCACAATAAGGCTAAATGAACTAGATGACTTAAATATTGACCAGATGCTAGAGAGATTAGAAAAACTCTCATCCCTAAAAACAAAACACGGCTCCATAGAAGAGAGTTTAGAATATTTAGCACAAAAAAAAGAGGAATTGTCAAGATATGAAAATATTGCATTTGAAAAAAGTGAGCTTCAAAAAAAGGTTACAGAATTTAGCCAAAAAGTAGACACAGATGCGACTTTATTAACACAAAAAAGAACAACAGCACTAAAAACTCTAAGCAAAAGAGTAGAATACTATCTAAAACTTCTATATCTTGAAAATATTGATTATAAAATAGAAGAAAAAGAGCTTCACCATTTAGGAAAAGACAACATAACAGTAACTCTAAAAGGTACAAAACTAGAGAAAGTAAGCTCAGGAGAATTAAACAGAATAAGATTAGCAGCTCTTTGTGCATCTAGTGAATTTATCCAAGAAAACGGCGGAGTTTTAATCTTAGATGAGATAGATGCAAACCTAAGCGGAAAAGAGTCTATGAGCATAGCAACCGTACTAAAACTACTCTCTAAAACCTACCAAATATTTGCAATAAGCCATCAACCACAACTCTCCTCTTGTGCTCATATGCACTTTTTGGTACACAAAGAGGATGAGATAAGCAAAGTAACTCTTCTACAGAGCAAACAAGAGAGAGTAAAAGAGCTCTCTCGTATGATAAGTGGCGATAGTGTAAGCAAAGAGGCTATAGACTTTGCAAATAGTTTATTGGAGTAACTAATAGGTAAAAGCTTTCACTAATATCCATATTATAAAGATTTTATTATAATATGGATATTAGTGAAAGCTAAAGAATACTTATTATATTTATTCTTTAAAAATAGTTACAAAGGAATATTAATGGTTAGAGATATCGTAACCTCCCCAGACAAACGAATAAATATAATATCACCAGATTTGAGACTTTTTGATGATGATTTACACTCTGTCATACAAGACTTAAAAGATACAATAGACGAACACAACACAGATGCCCTAGCCTCAATCCAAATAGCAATTCCTATGTCAATCATCGTCATCAAAGAAAAAGATGGAACTTTCACAGAGATAATAAACCCGAGAATAATAGGCAAAAAAGGTTCGATCATATCAGAAGAGTCCTCTCTCTACTACCCAAATACTACCCATAAAGTAAAAAGATATAATGAGATAAAACTAATATATCAGGACAAAGAGGCAAAGCAAAAATCTCTAGATGCAAAGGGGGAGAGAGCGATACTTTTGCAGAGAAAAATTGATTATATTTTTGGAGCAACAATAGAAAATAGACTACAAGAACAAGGAGAAAAAATCTCTAATAACTCAACCAAAAGTTGTGATATCACCACTGTATCTAAAAGAGACTATTTTATAAGCTTCATTCAGAAAATTTTATTTTTTATTATCCTAGCCAACATAATCGGTTTTTTTGTTTCAGATGCAACCCAAAGTTCACTTTATACATTTGCCAAATATGGAACCGCTACCATAATATTACTCTTAATAGGTTACTTTTTTGTGGCAAACTATGAATCAAAACAACAAAACTCCTGCACAAGTTGCCAAATGGGAAATATCGTAGGAACTACTATAAAATATACTTTTATTACAGGGGTTGTTTTTTTGGTAAGTATGTTTTTACTTAAAGTCTAAAATCCTTAGGCTCACAAGACTCAAAACTATACCCCAAAAGTGAAATTTTACTAGCGTGAAGTAAAACTCTCTTATGCGGTTTTCCACCATAAAGTTTATCTCCTATGATTGAGTAACCTTCACTTTTTAGGTGTACTCTTATCTGGTGTGTTCGTCCTGTTTTTATAGTTACTTTGATTTTCGATGTTTTACCCTCTAGAAGCATAGGTTCTATTTCGCTTATAGCAACTCTTCCATCTTTGGAGATTTTTGAGTATGAGCTTCCTTTGTTTTTTATTGTGAGAATTGGTTTATCTATCACAATTGGCTCTATCACACTTCCACTAACCCAGGCTAAATACTCCTTTTCTACCTCTAGTTTTTTAAAAGCAGAAATTGCTTCTCTTCTAAAATCTTCATCTTTTACAAGTAGTAGCACTCCACTTGTCTCTTTATCTAAACGATGCAGAAGTTTTTCTCCTCGTTTTTTTGCAATTTGTTCACTTGTGACATGAGAAGGTTTATCGATAGCTACGATTTTATCATCTTCAAAAATTACTTTTAATTTTGTAATCTCTTCAACTCTAAACCTTGACTTTACATTCATCTCAGCTCTTGCCATAAGAATCTTTTTGCCACTGCTGTAAACTACACCTCTATCTATTAAATCTTTTGCTGAGCGATTTGTGATTCCCTCTTGGATTGCTAATAATTTATATGCTTTTTCATTCATTTTGATAACTCTTTTATTATGGGGTTTATATCTACACTACTTTCTATTTGTGTGCTTTTTAATTTTTTCATTGTACCATTTATATCTTCTACTGACACTATTTCTATCCCTTTAACCAAAGAAAAAAGAGCTTCTTGGTTAAAAATATGTTTTCCACTTATGACTTTACAACCAAAATGAGCAGGCTCCAAAGGGTTATGTCCTCCAACTCCTTCTACAAATGAACCACCAAGTATCACAATATCACTAATTGCATAGATATTTATAAGTTCACCCATTGCATCTACTAAAACAATATCACTATCATAACTCTCTTTTTGACTAAATTTATGATAACTAAGAGATAGATTTTTAGCATAAGATCTTAAATATCTATCTACCTCTTCAAATCTCTCTGGGTGTCTTGGCACTACGATAAGCTTTTGGTCTTTTTCAAGCTTTAGATACTTTAGGATCAACGCCTCTTCCTCTTTATGTGTACTTGCTAAGGTTATTATCTCCTCTTTTGGCTTACTAAGGTTTTTGCTTACTTTTATCTTTTGAAAGGCTTTTATATTTCCAACAACTTCTATATTTTTAGCTCCTAGCTTTTCAAGCCTATCTCTATCTTTTTGGCTTTGTGCAAATACCATATCTATCTGTTCAAATACTTTTTTATAAAACCACCTAAATCGCATATAACTACTGTATGATTTATCAGATATCCTAGCATTGATAAGATAGGTTTTTGCACCTTTTTGTTTAGCTATAAAAAAGAGCATATACCAAAGCTCTGCTTCACATACTACTAAAGTTTTATTTTTTCTTATCCAAAAAGGAAGCAATATCTCAAATGGAAGATAACGATAATGTTTTGTTAATTTACCAGCTTCTTTGTAGCCTGTTTGGGTAATTGTTGAAATATTTTTAACACCACTTAATCCATCTATGAGTGGTTTTAACGATTTTGCTTCACCAAGAGATGCAACATGAAACCAAATACCCTCTTTTTCAAACGGTGGATTTTTAAATAGTGCAAAACGAGCAGGTATAGAGTTCTTATATTTTTTGCTAAATGATAAAATTACAAGAAAGGGTATCGCTAAGATATAAATTATCAAAGCAATACAGTAGTAAAAAAAGCTAAAAACAGTCAAATACTAACTCTTTGGGGTCTCTTCTTCCTCTTCTTCTTGGGTTTGAGGGTCAAGATATAAAATCCTACCACAATGTGGGCAAGTAGTAATCTCTTCAGCTTTTATAACATTTGCATATGTGTGGTCATTTATTCTCATATAGCATCCATAACATGCTTGTTTTTTAACAGGAACTACTGTTGTATTTCCAGCCCATCTTCTTATCTTTTCATAAAAAACGATGATATTCTGGTTCATTTCAGACATTAGCTTTTGTTTATTATCAAAAACTTTCATTCGCTCATCATCTAACAATTTCAACTCTTTATCAGTATCTTGTTGAAGTGTTGATAACTCATCTTGCATAGCTGTTATATCTTGAGAAAACGTTTCTATTTCAGACTCTTTTTGTTCTGTAATTTTATCAAACCTCTCAATTTCATCATTTGCAAAATCAATCTGTTCTTTTGCAATCTCCTCTTCAAGTTGCAAGGATTTCATCTCTTTTTCAGTCTTAACAGAAGCACTTTTACCACTTATAGATGTTAACTTCTCTGCTAACTCTTTAAGATGCAACTCATTTTTTCTTTTTTTAAGCTCGTTATCTTGCAAATCTTCTTTATATTGTTCAATTTTATCTTCAAGATTTTTTTGCTCTTTTAGCTTTGCATCTAGCGATGTTCTTATCTCTTGGACTTTTGGTTCAAATGAATCGATTGTTTTATCAATCTCTACAAGCTCTACAAGTTGTTTTAAATAAATGTTCATGTTATATACCTAAATGGATTTTTGGAATTGGCGATTATAGCAAATAAACTATAATTTTGCAACTCTTGTTTTATAGAAGCACCAAAATGCACTTCACCCTCATAATGTCCTATCTCAATAAGAGATATCCCATTCTCTTTTGCCTCTAACGCATCGTGATACTTAATATCCCCTGTCAAAAGGCAATCGCTCTTTAAATTTTCTATCATACTAGCTCCAGAACCAGTACAGATAGAAGCTGTTTTTATATGTTTATGCGAACAAACTGTCTTTGTATGCTCCAATCCTAAAGATGAAGTAACTTTCTTTGCAAACTCTTCAAACCCCATATCAACTTCAAAACTACAAAGGTAATCCTCACTCTCTAGCATCTTAAAACCTAAAATTTCCTCTAAAACATAACGATTTAGATGAGTTTTATCATAATTTGTATGCATAGCAATGATAGATATATTTTTTAATATCGCTTTTTGAATTAAATTTGAAGGGTAAATGCTAAAATCTAATCTTTTAAGCCCTTTAAAAATTATCGGATGATGCACAATAAGAAGCGAATTTTCATCTATCTCTTCCAATAACTCTAAATCTACATCTATACCAACATAGATATTTTTTACCGCTTCTTGTAAACTACCCACAATCAGACCGCTATTGTCCCACTCCTCCTGAAGCTCAAAAGGGCTAAGTTTATCTAAAATCTCAACTATTTTCTTTAGTTGCATCTAACGACTCCTTATATATGGTCGCACAACCTTTTGTAAGATCTCTAACTTTAAGAATATAGTTTTGTCTTTGTGTTACTGAAATAGCTTTTCTTGCATCTAGAACATTGAAGGCATGTGAAGCTAATAGACAATAATCATAAGCAGGAAGTGGCAGTTTTTCATCAAGGCATCTTAGACACTCATTTGAATAGTCATCAAAATGTTTAAAAAGCATATCAGTATCTGCTATCTCAAAATGATACTTACTAAACTCAAACTCACTTCTCTTGTGAACATCACCATAAGTTGTTATTCCATGTCTGTTTTCATTCCAGATGATATCATAAATACTATCTTTGTTTTGAAGATACATAGCAAGTCTTTCAGTACCGTATGTGATTTCAGCGGCAACACTCTCACATGCATATCCACCTACCTGCTGAAAATAGGTAAATTGAGTAACCTCCATACCATCAAGCCAAACTTCCCAACCAAGCCCCCAAGCACCTAGAGTTGGTGATTCCCAGTTGTCCTCTACAAAACGAATATCATGATCTTTCAAATCAAGCCCAAGAGCTTCAAGACTTTTAAGATAAAGCTCCTGTATATCATCAGGACTTGGTTGGATAATAACTTGAAACTGATAATAAGCACCCAGACGATTAGGGTTTTCACCATATCTTCCATCGGTTGGACGACGAGATGGTGCGACATATGCACAACTCCAAGGTTTTGGATCAAGGGTTTTTAAAAAAGTTGCATTATGAAAAGTTCCTGCACCTGATGGAATATCATAAGGTTGAAGTATATTGCAACCCTGTTCTGCCCAAAAAGTTTGCAACTTTAAAAGCATCTGTGAAAAATTTAGAACTCTTTTCTCTTGACTCATTTTTTATAATTCTCCACTGCCTTATTCCACATAAGTTTATATTTTCTTTTTGTAAACTCTAACTCATCTTGTAGGGATTTTATCTGCTTTGTAAGTATTTCTATAGTCTCTCTATCTTCTGTGTATATATCTTGAATAGAGCGAAGTGACTCTTTTAGAAAAATATTTTCATCTTTTAACTGAGTGAGTGTCTGTTCTTTTGCATCCACAACTTGCTCATGAAGAGTCAAAACTGCTTCAAAGCTACTTTTTACAAACTCACTTGTAGCAACATTTTTATCGAAGTGGATAATTTCTGAACTTTTTACTAACTCTTTTTTATCCATAACTTCCACCTCATCAATTAGAGCTTCAAGTGTTTTGTAATCATCCATTCAATTAAAGTCTTATCTCCACATCAACTGAATCACTCTCAACTTTTTTAGATTTTAATATACGATCTTCTTCAAGCTTAACTTTTAAATCATTATCTTCCAAAGACAAAATTTGCATAGCAAGATAAGCAGAATTTATAGCTCCCGCTTTTCCCATAGCAACTGTAGCAACAGGCATACCTGAAGGCATCTGAACGGTACTTAGCATCGCGTCCATTCCATCCATAGCTCCACCCTTCATAGGAACACCAATAACAGGTTTTATTGTCATAGCAGCAACCGCACCTGCTAAATGAGCAGCCATTCCAGCTGCACAAATAAAGACATGGCAACCTCTCTCTTCAGCTCCCTTTACATAATCGTGAGTTCTAGCAGGACTTCTATGAGCAGAAGAGATAATAAGCTCGTGAAGAACTCCAAACTTATCAAGTGTATTAGCACACTCTGTCATAACACTGAAATCACTTTTACTTCCAATAATAATAGAGACAAACTTCATAATTTAAAACCCTTAAAATAATTTTGGATTATTCTATCAAAATTGTGCTTGGTGTTAAAACTTTCTGTCTCATAATCGTAAATGGAGGAAGAGTTCCTGGTAATTTTATAGGCAACATATACCCACTATGCACACTTTCTAACACTTTGTCTGTATTTGTTATAATTTTATAAAATTCTATGTATGCTTTACCCTCACGCATATAGACTCTCCCAAGCTCATTTTCCACCTCTTTTACACAAACATTTTCAGGCACTATCATCTCTATCTCAACATTCGGATAAGTTTTATATTTACACATAAAATGAATCCCATCTTCTAACACTAACCCTGAAACTTCATAACTTCCTTCACTCATAGCCGTTTCAAGATTTTGTGTATCATTTCTCTCATGTGGTCTTTGAACAAGATATGCATCACTAAAGCCACGATTTTTAGTTGTACTTAACTCATCTTCATACTTTTTTGCATCGTATCTATCTTCATAAAAATCATCAATTGCCATCCTATAAGCTCTCGCCGTTACTGCAGCATAATATGGACTTTTAGTTCGTCCTTCAATTTTTAAAGAATCAATCACTCCACTTTTTAATATCTCATCTACATGTGAACTCATATTCATATCTTTTGCATTCATGATATGTGTACCACCTTCATCTTGCTCAATTTTCATAAGTGTTCCATTATCTGGATTTTGGGCATATAGGGTATAATCAAAACGACAATCATTTGCACAACTTCCACGATTTGGCACTCGCCCACTTTGAAGAGAACTTATAAGACATCTGCCACTATAAGCAAAACACATAGAACCGTGAACAAATATCTCAAGCTCCAAGTTTGGCAAATGCTCTTTTATTTTGATTAAATCTTTTAAGCTCACTTCTCTAGCTGCAATTATCCGCTCAACTCCCATCTGATGATAAACCTCTGCATCTAAATAGTTTAAAACATTTGCCTGAGTTGAGAGATGCAAGGGCATATCTGGAGCTATATCTTTTGCTAACTTTATAACTCCTGGAGTTGAGACTATGATTGCATCTGGAGTCATATCTGCCATCTTTTGGATATGTTCGCTTAAAAGTTTGATTTGATTGTTAAAGGGAAAGCCGTTTATCGTTACATAAATCTTTTTATTTTTTTCATGCGTATAATCAATAGCCTCTTTAAAGCTATCATAATCAAACTCTTTACCCGAACGAATACGAAGAGAAAAATGACTAACCCCTCCATAAACTGCATCTGCACCATAAGCCAATGCAATTTTTAATTTTTCAAAATTTCCTGCAGGAGAAAGAAGTTCTACTTTTTTCAAGTTAATTCCTAATTGTTAAGTTATAGTATTTTTGGTAAAAAATTATAACATTTGCAAACTCTCAAAAGGCTTTTTAAAAATTTAACTTAAATAGTGAAGATATTTTTTCACTTTTATATATAAATTTGATATAATAATTAAAAAGTTTAAGCATATGGAAAAATTGAAATATTTTTTTAGACCAAAAGATAGTTTTAGTGAAAATGAGTGGATATTTAGATATAAAGTTAGAGCTTTGCTTATTATATCATTTTGTGTTGGTGTTGGTATTATTCTTTTTGGATTTTATCGTATTTCTTTGGACAATAAGATAGCAGGTATTTCTCAAATATTTTTTGGTGTAATTTTACTATTTGGTTTTTTTATTTTGCGTAATGAAAAAAAGTATTATCGAATTTTAGCTATGATTTTTTTCATTCTGGCTTTTATACTTTTAGTTATTATCTTCTTTTTTGTACCTCAAAATTCTGCTCGTATATTGTGGATGGTAGCTCTTTTGGTATTTGTATTTTTTTTGCTTGATAAGAGTGGAGGAGTACTCTTTTTATCTCTATTTTTACTTTTTATGTTTTATCTTATTTTTACTGATTATCCATACAGTGTTATAGAATTTATAACATTTTTTTCAACTATTCTCACAACTTCACTGATACTTTTTGCATATGAAAAAGTTAAAATAAGAGAGAAAGAGCGACTTCTATCTTATAATGAAACTTTACAAAAAGAGATAGATAAGCAGACAAAAGAGTTAAATATTTTAAATGAGGGGCTTGAATATAGAGTTCAAGAAGAGTTAGATAAGAGATTAGAGCAGGAGCAAATGTTACTTCATCAATGTCGTCTAGCTAGTATGGGTGAAATGATTGATTCTATTGCTCATCAATGGAGGCAGCCACTGATGAATATAAATGCAATTTTGATGAATATAGATAGAGCTGTAGAGATGAAAAAAGATGAAGTTTTTATAGAAAGCAAAATTGATGAAGCAGCATCTTTAACTTCACATATGTCACAAACTATTGAAGATTTTAGAGATATATTTAAGATAAAAAAAGAGATGACAAAATTTTATATTACGGATGTAATTTATGATGTTAAGATGCTGATGAAAAACAGCTTAAAAGATATAGAGGTAAATTTTGAAAAAGAGTCAAACATAAGTATTATAAGTTATAAAAGTGAATTTATGCAGGTTATTATAATTCTTTTAAATAATGCTTTAGAGATTTTAAATGCGAGAGAGATTAAAGATAAGAGGATTAATATTTTGTTAAAAGAGTTTGATAAAGATATTTTTTTATCTATAGAAGATAATGCAGGGGGCATAGATACATCTGTGATTGAGCAGATTTTTAATCCATATTTTACAACTAAAAATAGATCAGGCGGTACGGGATTAGGTCTGTATATAGCAAAAATTATAATAGAGCATAATATGAAAGGCTATATAAATGTTAGAAATAGTACAAATGGTGCAATTTTTACTATAAAAATCAAAAAGGAGATGCATGAGAGCAATACTTGAAAACTATACAATTTTATATGTTGAAGATGAGTTAGATGTACAAGCTAATATGAGTGAATACTTAAGAAGTTATTTTAAAAAAGTATATCTTGCTACAAATGGTAAAGAGGCACTTTTGCTTTATGAAAAATTTTCTCCTGATGTACTTTTACTTGATATTAATATTCCAGATGTAGATGGTCTTAGTGTAGCAAAAGAGATTCGAAAAAAAGATAAAGATATTAGAATAATTATGTTAACAGCACATACAGATGAAGAGAAACTTTTAAAAGCTCTTGACTTAAAGCTTACAAAATATCTTGTAAAACCAGTTAGTCCAAAAGATTTTAAAAAAGCTTTATCAATTTTAGCAAAAGAGTTACTAGAGTCTAGAAACCTACTAGTTCCTTTAGATGAACACCATATTTGGAGCAAACCCACCATGCAACTTTTATATATCAATAAAGAGATAGAGTTGACACAAAAAGAGAGACTGCTTTTAAGCCTTTTGATAGATAAAAGAGGTTTTTGTGTAACTTATGCTGATATCATGGCTGTTGTATGGGAAGATAAGTTTGATAAAGAGGTATCTATAGATTCTGTAAAATCCCAAATAAGTCTTTTAAGGAAAAAACTACCTAAAAATCTTATAGAAAATGTATATGGAAAAGGGTATACACTAAAATAAATCACACTTCATCACACTTTTTTATTATACTACCTAAAAAAAGGATTTAATTTATGAAAATAAAATACTCACTTATGATAGCTTCAATGCTTTTAGTTTTTGGTGGTTGTGGTGGAGATAGTGGTACTCCAAGTAGTGAAAGTGATACTAAAACAGGTTTTGTAGGAGATGGTTATATAGAAGGTGCTTATGTCTGTCATGATAGTAACTCTAATATGAGTTGCTTAGATGAGACTTATGCTACAACTTTGGCTGATGGTAGTTTTACACTAAGTAATTTTGATTCAACAAAAGAGCTGTTAGCTCAAATTCCAGTAGGGTCTATAGATCATGGGCCGTTTGCTGATGGTAGCACTTCTTCTCGTACTATCTCTACTGAAGTTTTATACTACTATCCTGCAAATGGTTCAAATGCAAATGATAAAGTCTTTATAAGCCCCATAAGTGCTCTAATTTCGGCACAGATGAAAGCTATGCCTGCACTATCTTTAAGTGATGCTAAAAATATAATAAGCTCAAACATAGGAGTTTCTAACAGCCTAGAGATACTTGATAACTATTTAGAAAAAAATTCAACTCAAAGTAACACTATACATCAGATAGCAGAAGTTATTCACTCTTCGATAGAGTCATCTTCTGCTCAACAAACATCAACTTATGCTAATACTATAGACTATATACTTGGTGAGTTAAATGATATATCTGCAGAAATTTTAGATGCAAATAGTTCAGATTTTAATGCATCAAATCATATAGTAATAGCAACACCAAAAGCGGGTAATAATACACCACTTATATATACTCCTGTTGCAGATATTTGTGCTGATTTAACAAACAAAGAGTATTTTGCTTTTGAAGATTGGGATAGCAATCAAGGAGGTGGTTATATTGAAAAAAGAGAGTTAAAAAATATTTTTATAGACCAAAACGATATTTTACAGATAAAAAATGAGGTATATAACTCAGGATGGAGCATAAATACCCAACAAACTACATTTGAACAAAACTATCTAAATAATATAGACGAAACTATAATCAATATGGCTCAGGTAAACTCTACTAATTATACTAAACCTATGCATGATGTACCCCTTCCTGCTCAAAAAATATCTTGTAGTGGATCAAGTGCTATTTTTAATGCAAATGGATTTAAATATAAACTTATAGCATCACAGGCAGACATAAATGGTATAACTGGTACAAATTTACCATATGGTAGTACTATAGGATCTATCATAAACCCTATTACCTTTGATCCTGGAGACAAAATCTACAAAATACTGGCTATTATTCAAGATGATATATATGGTGTTGATAACAATGAAATAGTACATAATGATACAACTTTCACACCTATGAACAATAGTGCAAATATCTCTTCAATGGTTCAATCAACCAATACAAGTTTTTTGGTAGAATTTCAAGATAGCAATAATTATACAAAGCTAAAACTAGTTACTACAGCAAGTAGCCAAAATAACGGTGTAGTAAATGTAATTAGAGTAGAAAACTCTAACATAACCTCCTCAACAACAAAAACTTATCATGTAGAGGTACATAACTCTCATCCATTTTTTGTAGTAGAAAATTACAAGGGAGTTGGATTTGATCTTTTTCTTGGAAAAGTTGATGCCATAGATAGTAGTAATTTTGTCTATGGGTCAATAATAAGAACAGGATTGAGCTTCTATTTTACACAAGGTGGGATTCAAGCTGGAGATATTTTAGATGATATTTTATTAAACCAATCTGCAAAAAATAGAGTTTTATCAGCTAAAAATATAACTCATCCATAAAAATTTAGTGAGTATATTTAATTACTCACTAAATTTCAGTTTGTCATCACACTTCATCACACTCTTTTGTTAAGATTTTATATCATTGATATAAAAGAATCTAACTTTTGTCAAATGAAATCAATTTCAAAGGATACAGGATGAGAGTAATAACCGCATTATCACTCGTGACTATAACTATGTTATATTTTAGTGGATGTGGTGGAGAAGAGTCATCTCTACCACCAGAAAAAAAAGCTGAAACTGAGGGAATTTCCCAAAGTGAGTATGATGTAAAAATCTGTACAGATAAAAATAGAAGTGATGAGGGGTGTGAGAAAGCAAGAGCTTTTGATCCAAATAAAACTGTTGCTGTACTCTCTCCTCCAAAAGATATAGGTATAGGAACTACTAGTTATTTTGATGGAGATAAATTTATCGTTGTATCAAAAGATGAAAAGGCTATATCTCCTTACAATATGTTAACAGAAGGAATTTTAGCATATATAAAAAGTGGCAATGCTTCTTGGTGTGGACCGTGTAGAATGGTTAATAATATTGAAGATGTAAAAAAACTTTTAGAAGATGAGTTTAAGTTAGATGGCAGTGAGAAACAAAATAAAGCATTTTTGGCTGCTTATAGTTCTAATTTAGATAAATTTGCTGGCTTGGGTTTTGAAGTCAAAGAGGCACATCAACTATCTATTGAATCTATGGTGGAAAAACTTTTAAATTTCACACAGGTTAATTTATCAAAACTTGCTCCTTGTGATAGTGACTATACAGGTGGTCCTTGTCCTAGTATAACAGCAGATCAAATAACACTTAGTAATGTAACGGATAAAATACTAAGAATTAGCAAAGATGAAGCATCACAAAAAGCTTATGAAAAAAGAGATAGAGAGGATAAACTAAAACCATATGAAGAAGTATTTGATAAGTTAGAGTGTAAAGATAATGAATCAAAACAGATATTTATGTATGGCATAGCTGATAATTTTAATACAACAAATAGCGAACCAACAAATCCTAAACCAGCTCTATTATCTGTGTTAAATGTCTACACTCCATATGGTTATGTTAATCCATATGACTACTTTGCAAGTATAAATAATCCAAATTTCTTTGCAGAAACATTAGACAATTTACCAACAAATTTAACACAAGGTATTATAGTCCTAGGGCTAAAAGAGTATGGTTATAGATTTACTGATACACCATCATATCAGGATATATATGAAATAGGCAGTATAGATAATGGATTATTTCAAGCCCAAGCTAATAATGCGATAGGAATGGTTAGTGATATCAGAACAAACTGGAATAGCATTAACACAAATATATATTTTAAAGACTTATCACAAATTGCAAATCCATCAGGACAAAGTTTGCTTACAAGAGTTCAATCAGGACAAAACTATCTTGATATTTTCTTTGGAATAACTACAAATGTAGATTTTATAGCAGTTGCTGCTTGTACTCCAAAAGAAAAACCAACAGGTATACCAGTACCAGAAATACCAGATAAACTAGAATGCAAAGAGGCTGCGGGTGAAAACTTAGTGCAAATTTGGGGTGGAAATGGTGATGATTTTGTACTACCAATAGATTCTGCAAATCCACCTTCAATAGTTAGTTCGCATCCATCGTTGATAGCTTATGATGAGAGTATTGTTGAGAAGATAGGAGTCTTTGGAGATAGTTTAACTCTGCCTACTAACTCTACTATAACAAAAGCCCAATTACTTGTAAATACAAAAGCAGCTACTCAAGGCTCTATAAATGACAAGATATTTTTTGGGAATTTTACAGCAAACAAAGCTGGTTTATATAATCCAAACAGCAATGGCATAGCAACTTTAAATGGAGGAACAGCACATATTATAGATGATTTATCGCCTATTTACGATACAATTACTCAAAATCAGATAGGAAGTTTTTTATCTCTTTTAAACTCTGGAATCTCAAATCTTGATGTAGTTGTAAAAGATCAAACAATAGTTGATAGTGTTAGACTCTCTATGTGTGTTGTAGAAAATCCTAAAGAGGGTGATATAGGTATTAAGAAAAAATTGGTAAAACAGTACAATAGAGATGGTTTAAATTATGGTATATTTGAGATATCATTTAGTGGTTCACTTCCTGCAAATGAGACTCTTGTAGTTGAAGATGTAGTACCAAATGGTGCAAATATCACCCATCTTAGTGCTATACCTTGGAATTGTACACCAACACCAACTATATATAGTGGTAGTACAATGAGTTGTGAATTAACTGGAGCATACTCACCAATACCTCCAATCATATTAACTATGCAGACAAAAGGCGATACTCTAACAAACTGTGCATCTATAACAAAAGGAGTAGATACTTACTACAACAATAACCAAGAAAATGATAGAAGCTGTGATACGATGACTGCTGATCCAGATCCAGCTGATCCTACACTTCCAGAGAGCTGTAAAGAGAAAATCCAAATAGATTTAAGCCAAGCTATAACTTGGAAAGATAGTGCTGGGAATCAACCAACTGTACATAATGCAGTTCCATCTGTTTGGGATAACTCATATAACTGGTTTAATTTTGCAAAAACATCAAATACAGATCATCTATTAAAATCTGAATTTTGTAGTTGTGGTGGTGGAAGTGTTAAAATCGAAGGATTAAAGACAGATAATACAGGATATATTGACCTTAAAAATCTTGGTAGTAATAGTACTGTAAGAATTGTTGAACAGACTCAAAACTCACAAGCAACTATGGCTAGTTGGGGAAATGTAGCATCTGGTATAGCAAATTTTCCTTATAGTGGTAACGGAGTAAATTATCAATTAGAACTTGGGGTACATAACTATCGTTCTAATAGTGGCGGTGCAGTCAAAGGAGTTTTAGAATTTATAGGACATAAAGGAAGATGTAATGATACTGATACTGTAGATAATGGTGGAGGATTTAAACCAATAGTTTTAGAGGAAGAGAGAATTATCGTATATCCTCCAATTATTAATCCTGGCACAACTACTCCAGGTGATGTTGTTGTTGAACCTATGGGACCACTATCAAAAAAGGTTAATGGATCTATAGTTATAGAAAACAATCCTCTACCTATCGTAATATCTGTAGATAGCGATAAAGTAGTTGCCATTGATCCAGATGAGTTTACAGGTCCAATTCCTTCAAATCTTGATCCAACAGTTGTTTTTGGATGTAGTGGAGGACACTATAGAGTAGCTTGGTTGGATGAAGGCGGATTTCATTCATACACATCTGATGTTTCTTGCAGTCCAGATTGGAATGTAGCATTTTAAAAGAAGGTAGATAGACTAATGAATTTTAGTCTATCATCTTTAGTACAAACTCTCCTACTTTTTTTGCTTACTTTCTTAAACTAAAAATATTCAAATTCATTTATCTAACAGTTTTGTTGTATCTGAACTTATTTTAGCACTAAAAAAAAAGAATTAAGCTTTGCCCCCGTGTACTTCTTCTTTTTGTATTTCATCACTATTTTGAGCTAATTTTTTTTTACGCTTTTCTTCTTTTTTTTTCTCTTTTTCCAATTCACGAGCCCGTTTTTCATAAGTGTAGTTTGTTTTAGCCATTAGTAATCCTATTTTTTTAATATTTAATAAATTGTTGAGCTTTGTAATAATATGGACACAGCAATTTTAACTTTTAGCTTTTTTTAACTTCTTGTCATTTCGCTTTTCTTTTAAAGTCTTTGCTGGTGCTTTCTTAACTGTTTTTTGAGTATTCTTACCTTTTGCCACGATCTCTCCTTTGATTCAAATTTGTTAATCGTATAATCTTTCATACAGTATATATGACTTACACTTAAAGTCAAACTTTTTTAATTATTACTAAGTTTAGGTTGGAAGGTTTTAAAAAGAGGTTGTTTAAAGACTATGAGCAGAGTAAATCTGCTCATAGTGAAAGATTACAGACCTGTAACATTTTCTGCTTGAGGACCTTTTTCACCTTTACCAAGTTCAAAAGTAACCTTTTGACCATCGTTTAGTGAAACACGGTCGTGACCATTGCTGTTAATTTGACGAAAGTGTACGAATACATCTTTACCACCATTTTCTTGTTCGATAAATCCGAAACCTTTTTCGCTGTTGAACCATTTAACTGTTCCATTTACTAATTCTGCCATTGAGAATCCTTTTTGTTTAATACACCATATTTCTAAAGTGGTTGAAAATCTAATAATAAGTTTGATTTTTAGGTGAATTTTACTGTTAACAGAAAGTCATCAATATAAAGCAGACTAAAGATGTAACTATAATCATCTTTCACTAGGAAATTTAGCTAAATTATTATTAAAACAACATAAAATAGATATTTTTACTGTTTTATTAAAAGAAGAGATAGCAAAAATGGTCTTGAGAATAGCTTGTTTCTTCTACTCTAATGGTTGTTTAAGTCTTCATGATAATTCCTCCTGTTTTTTATGTTATATTCCAAGTTTGAATACAAAATCAATACTTTTTCCTTAGTTTTTTGGTTATTTTTTTCAAAAAAAGCAACAGAATAGAGCTAAAATCAGTCGGGTAGGTATATTTTTATTAGTGTAAAAAATCACCCCCCCATATGGATATGAGTATGCGTTCCCTTTTTTAGGTTTTCCCTTAAGTGAAACTCCTCGTGTCATTTGTAGTTAGGTTTGTGATATACTATGACTGAGAATAATTTATGGAGAAACAATGCCACTTTTTCAAAACTCAGTTCTTAGAAGCCATTTAAAAAACTTAGATCAAACTCCTATACAAAAGGCTTATGAGAGCTATAAAGCTAATTTTCTTTCAAAGATAGAAAATATCAAAACTTCCAAAGAAGAACAATACCAATACGGCTTTTTAGAAGATATCTTTGTAAAAGTGCTAGGCTACACACTAAATCCTGCCAATGATTTTAACCTAACAACAGAGTTTAAAAACCAAAGCAATAACAAAAAAGCAGATGGTGCGATTTTACATGATGATAAAGTCATAGCTGTGATAGAGCTAAAATCCACAAAAACAAAATCGATGGATAGTATCGTAAATCAGGCATTTAACTATAAAAATAACCACCCATCATGTAGATATATCATCACTTCAAATTTTCATAAACTTCGTCTCTATATAGACCACTCTGACTCTTTTGAAGAGTTTAATCTTTTTGAGATGGAATTTGATAGATTTGTACTGTTTTACTATCTTCTCTCCAAAGAGAGTATTTTTACCAAAGTTCCACTAAAACTAAAAGAACAATCAAAACTTCAAGAGCAAAATATATCAAATGAACTTTATAAAAAATACTCCA
>Ga0256834_1000303_pt1 | contig 36218 bp, 33 predicted proteins | sample 4281140metaG_FD_190536 | JGI IMG/M metagenome (GOLD analysis project Ga0256834, IMG submission 190536) | Hydrothermal vent microbial communities from East Pacific Rise, Pacific Ocean - 4281-140 | ecosystem: Environmental > Aquatic > Marine > Hydrothermal vents | place: Pacific Ocean: East...
GTAAAATTATTTTTTTAAAATCGTTAAAGATAGTCTCCATATCTTCTCCTTCTTGGGGAGGCAGGTTGGGTAACTTAGACTTAATTTCACCAGGTTTCACTGGTGATTTTACTGGAAACTGTTCTACATTTTCCATATAATCAGCCATCCAATCTACTATTTCATGAGCCGATTTTCGGAAATGTTCATTGGTCATTTTTAGTTAGTTTATTAACGGATGGAGGTGAGGCTAAATCGAAGGCTAAATTAGGGTCTGTAATTTCTTTTTCATATAGGTGTTTTATCGGAACAACTCCAGCCCAAAGCTTCAACTTATAGTCCTCATCATCATCTACAGGAGCACCTTCTCTTATTTTGGCAGAAGCTTCGGTTATATCTAGCGCCAACACTTTGGTAATCTTTAGCTCATTTGGGCTAGTTTCTCGCACTTCTTTTGAACGCCCTTGCGCCATGTGCTCTAAAAGCATTTCGAATGCATACTTTTTTTCGGCTTCTTCTGCCACAATTCTTGGTGTACCAAAAACCACAGCCGATCTATAATTTACCGAATGATGAAACGCTGACCTTGCAAGTACAAGTCCATCTAAATGCGTAACTGTTATACTCATTTTTTCGAGCAAAGCCAAAGACTTTAACATCCGATTGCCTGTGGCTCCATGTAGGTAAATGGTTTCCCCAGAACGGGCGTAGGCCATTGGAATGGTAATGGGCGTATCTTCAAACACATAGGGCACATGGCAAACAAAATGGCTGTCTAAGATATTAAACACTGTTGATTTATCATAATCGGCTCTATTTCTCCCTCGTTTTACCTTCGAAAGCTTTGTTGGTTCAAATTTTGACATAGTTAAATTAGTTATTGGCTTTAAAATTAGCAGGATAAACTCAATCTAGTATTGAGATGGTCTTATATTTACGATATAATTATTAAAAGGATTGCTATGCTTAAGAAAATTGTATTTGTGTTGGCTCTATTTGTTTCGGCAAATGCTATTAGTTGGGGACTAACTGGCCACCGAGTGGTAGGCGAAATTGCTCAGAAACACCTGAGTGGTAAAGCTAAGAAAAATTTGCACAGAGTGTTTGGGCACGAAGGCCTAGCATATAATGCCAATTGGATGGATTTTATTAAATCTGAATCGAGTTATGATTATATGAAGCCTTGGCATTACTGCACCATCCCAGAGGGCAAGACTTATGCAGAAGCAGGCACTCCAGAAGAAAAAGACATTCTTTGGGCTATCAATAACTTTACTGGGCAACTAAAGTCTGATACTCTTACCTTAGACGAAGAACGATTTGCACTTCGAGTGCTCATACATTTGGTGGGAGATATTCATCAGCCTTTGCATGTTGGTAACGGAGAAGACCGTGGTGGGAATGATGTAAAAATTAAGTTTTTTTGGAAAAGCTCAAACCTCCACCGAGTTTGGGACTCGGGCATGATAGATGGAGAAAAACTAAGCTTTACCGAGTTTGCCAGCATGTTAGACCATAATGAAAAAGGAGAAATTGAGAAGCTCCAAAACTCAACTCCGTTAGATTGGGCCAATGAGTCTAAAGCATTAAGAGCCTCTATATATGATACCAAAGGAAAGGATAATTTGACCTACAGTTATGTATATGACCATAAAGCACAAGTTCACCGCAGGTTAAAAGAAGCTGGCGTTCGATTAGCTGGATTATTAAATGAGATTTATAAGTGATTTTTTATAAATATTGAAACCTTATTCCGTAACTTACTGTTAAGTAATTATACCGCTTATTAGTTGACTTATGGAAAAGCTTGAAAGAATGAACATCTTGCTCGTTGGCAATAACCCCATCGAGCTCTCTACTGTGGATAACTCCATTGAAGGGTTTGGCAGAGGCCTTTTAAAAACCACTTTTATTTTTGATTTAAAGTCAATTACACAAAGTATAAAAAGGCTAAATCCTGCAGGGATATTTATCGATGACAACCTCAATATAAAAGAGATTAAAAAGACTATTTTTAAGCTTCATAGGAATAAAAACACATCTCATATTCCTGTTACATTAATCAAATCTTCTAACTTTACGAGTTACCCAAACCTTGGGGCTGACGATTTTATACTTAACACTAATATAAGCGGTAAAGGCATTTACAAGTCGGTTGCCAATGGTGCTAAGTTTAGAAAAAGTAGTATATTTTTAAAGAAAGCCTACCGCAAACAGCAAGGAAAATTTGCGAAACTGCAAACCAGCTTGAGTATGTTATTTTACTGAAGTTTGAATATCTAGGGTGCGGTTCTCGTCAAACGGGTTCATTGCATTTACCAACATCAGTTTTTGGTAATTAAACAATTCGTTTTGAAGTACTTTTTTAGGGGTAACTACCTGTTTGCTAATCAACTCAGCACGCATAGTGCCTTCCAATAAAGGGGCTTCGGGGGTTACCCAGTCAAACCCATCAAATAGCAATATATTGGCAATACTAGAATCGGTTACCAAGCCCTCTTTTATAATTATTATCTCATCAGCATCTCCCCTTTGCTGATAGAGATCATCTATTATTGTTCTATCCTCATACTTATGGCAATACTCAATATTGCTTTCAACAAGCTTGAGCGTTTTAATTTCCTTGGCCACATAGGGTTCAAAGCTTACCCCATTAATTTTTTGTTCGTATAATATCCTGCACTTCCATTTGCCTTTTTGTACAAAATCAGGTAATGGGGTCTTTTCAAGAGATAGTTTATCGGTGGTATTAAATAAAATTGATCTACTTTTATTCACCCTTGCCGTATGCCAAAATAAATTTTGCAGCTTTCCATCAATACACGAAATGGTTTCAATTAAAAGGGACATACACCTTGTCTAATAGCTCTTGAAATTCAGTATGGGTATCACTTTGAGATGTAATACCTCCACCGCTTCTAAATACTAATTTATCATTTTTTTGTTCAACAAAGCGAATCATTACACCACTATCAAGAGTTGAACCATTAAATATTCCCATAATACCTGTAAACCAACCCCTGTTTTCTTGTTCTGCATTTTTAAGAATTTCTATTGTTTTTGTTTTAGGAGCTCCAGAGATTGAACCTGCTGGTAGTAATGAAAAAATAATATCTCCCAATTTGTTTCTATAATTTAAAGGAAGTTCTCCTTCTATTTTAGACGACACTTGTAGGAGGGATTTTCGAGAGGTGTGAACTTCTTCTACATACCGATAGTTTGACAGGCGAACATTTGTAGCTACTTTGCTCAAATCGTTTCGAATTAAATCTACAATGGTTGCATGTTCAGCTTTCTCCTTGGGGTCATTTAAAATTTGCTCTTTTGCTCCTGAAATGGAGGCATCTATGGTTCCCTTCATTGGGAAACTTGATATTTTCCCGTTTTTTATTTTTACAAAAGCTTCAGGAGAAAAAACAACAAATTTGTTTTTGACCAACAACTTATACGAAGCATTGCTTCTACAAAAAATTGATCTTAAATCAAGGTTCGTTTTGAGAGCTGTTGGAAAGGTAAGATTCAGCAGATAAGAATTGCCATAATTCAACTCACCTATTACTTGGTCGAATGCCTTTTTATATACTTTAAAATTAATGGGTTTTGGTTCAAAAGTAAATGAACTTGGTAGCGTTTCTTCGGGAACATTTTTCTGTAAACCATTAATATCAAACGAAATTGTATTTGGCAATTCATCAAGTAAATAAACGGCAGGGTTTTGCAATTCAAAATCAATCATAAAAAAGAAGGGCAATTGCTGCCCTCCCCATTCGTTCATTAATTTTATTGCTTGCTCTTTGGTGTGCATTTATTATCAAGTCAATCTGAACTAGTTTCAGAAACTGAATACTCTTAAAGCTTACTTTCCACCACTTTCATAATCTCCTCTTCCAAGGCAAGTGCTTTTTGAGCAAAGTCTTCTCCTGCAGAAACCAAGGCATTGGCTGTTTCTTTATCGTCTAAACCACCTGCATTAATTTTTACATTAAGCAAGGCTCCTCGAACTGCTGTTCGGGCACAAAGAGCACCTACTCCTGCATCAGTTACCGAATTGGGGTTACCAATCTCGGCCATTGCCTTCATTACTTCCATTGATTTAAACGAAACCTCTACTACTTTTAATGGCACTTCCGTGGCATATTTAGTCGCATCTTGGATAGCTTGTTTACGAGCCCCTTTTTCTTCGTCACTTCCTTTTGGTAAGCCAAAGGCATCCATAATTTTATTAAAGGCATTGGTATCTTCATCTACCAAGGCAAGCAATTGCTTCTGATACCCCATTCCTTTTTCTGCCCAGCCTGAGAATTCTTCCCAACGGTCGTCCCAACCTCGCTTATGCGAAGAAAGATTAGCCACCATAGTGCCTAAAGAAATACCCAAAACACCTACATAGGCAGCAATAGATCCTCCACCAGGAGCTGGAGACTCCGAAGCCGTTTCATCTGCAAAAGCTTTGAGATTCATATCTATAAGCTTGGGAGCCTTGTCCTCAATTAAGTATTCGATGATTCGTTCCCTAGGGTTAAATGGTTTTAAGTCATCTAGCCCCATCGACTTAATAGCAATCTTGATAATTTCTTCATCAGCAATTCCTACAGAGCGGTTTTGCTTGTGTAAGAAATACTTGCCAGCATCTAACATTGCTTGTAAAGGCACCAAGCCTACAAGCTCAGAACCTGTTACTCTTACTCCTCTGGCCTGGGCTTTTTGCAAAGCCTCATCAAAGGCAATATGCATTGGGGTAATACTTATATTAGTAAGGTTGAGCGAAAGTTGGGCAATACCATATTCTTCTATATACCATCCAATTCCTTTTACTGCTTTTAAGGTTCCTGGAATACTTATTGGCTCTCCATTCTCGTCTTTTACAATTTTACCCGTTAGGCTTCCTCCTTCTCTTTTTACACGCCCACGTTCACGAATATCAAAGGCAATCGCATTTGCTTTTCTGGGTGAAGTCGTATTTAAATTAACATTATAAGCTACCAAAAAGTCTCGTGCACTTATGGCAGTTACACCTGTAGTTTTTGCTTTCACATATTCAGCAGGGCCAAAGTCTGGTGCCCAATACGGATTAGTTAATTTATCGGCTAAGCCTTCATACTCACCAGCTCTGCAATTTGCCAAGTTTTTACGCTTCTCATTTGCAGCTGCATTTTCGTAGAAATAGCCAGGAATTCCTAGTTCATTACCTATTCGTTTGCCCAGTTTATGAGCATAGGTAACTGTTTCTTCCATGGTAATATTAGCAATTGGCACCAATGGACACACATCGGTTGCCCCAAAACGTGGGTGTTCACCTGTATGCTTGCTCATATCAATAAGCTCCGAAGCTTTTTTAATTAATAGAAACGCTGCTTCAATCACATTATCAGGTTCGCCCACAAACGTGATAACCGTACGATTCGTAGCCTTACCTGGGTCAACATCTAAGAGTTTTACCCCCTCAACAGTTTCCACCACATCAGTTATGTCCTTAATTTTTTGTTCGTCACGCCCCTCACTAATATTAGGTACGCATTCTATTAATTGCTTGCTCATAGTTAACTTAATGTTTAAAAGGCAAAAGTAGCAAAGACTTACATTGGAATAATACGTTAAAACCTAAATTATTAGACCCATCCTTTCCAGCTTCTATCAGTTTCAAATAAAGTAATTCCAATTCTTTTTTTTTAATCGTTAAATTTGTACTAATAAATAATTAGGAGATATAATGAAATTAGTTTTAGACATTAATGGTAACAAGGCTACTGCTTTTATTAATTTTATTAAAAGCTTAGACTTTGTAAGTATTAATAATAACGAAGATTATAATGAGCCTACAAAGCAAGAAATTCTAGAGGGTATAATTAGTTGAGCTTCATGAAAAAGGCGAAATAGAACTGCAGTCAGCCAAAGACTTTATTCATGAGCTTTAAGATATTAACGACTTCTGAATTTAAAAAAGACTCGAAGCGGCTCGTTAAAAAATACAAATCTATAAAAAGCGAAATACTATCTCTGGTTGAATCACTGGAAGAAAATCCTATTCAGGGAGCACCACTTGGCAATAATTGCTACAAAATTAGGCTGTCCATAAAGTAGAAAAGAAAAGGTAAAAGAGGTGGGCTAGAGTAATAACTTATGTTAAAATACTAAAAAATAATGTGTATTTACTTTCCATTTATAGTAAATCTGAAAAAGGAAATATTTCTAATACAGAACTCCAAAACCTCACTAAACATCTAAAGTAGAAAACTGGTTATTTAATAGCTATATAATCTTAACCACCAATTTATTATAGTTTACACGAAATACGTAATTTAGCTATTCTAAACCCTTAGGCTTATGAACCGAATTATTCTAATTGTCTTAATAACTATTCCCGGCACTCTTTTGGCGCAAGAAGAGTTTTTGCCAAGAAATGTGAACCACACCTCTAAAAACAATATTGTGCCTGCCATTAGTGGCAATGGAAAAATGATGATTTATCTTACCGACTACTCCAATTCGGGGGAGATGGTAATGGAAATGACCCGTTACAAATCAGGTAGGTGGGATGACCCTAAAGAAATTGCCGCCTTAAACCCAATGAGACTTAATAATACAGGTGGCTACTTTTTAGATAATACAGGAGAGGCTATTTGGTTTGCTTCTCGCAAGCCAGATGGTTTAGGCGGTTACGATATTTGGGTAACAAAAAAAGGGACTTCAAACTGGGGAAGAGCAAGAAACCCGGGTAAACCTTTAAACACCAATATGGATGAAGGAGACCCTTCCATTAGCCCAGACAACCAAAAAATTTATTTTATGCGTTGTAGTAGAATTGCCCCTGAGTCTGCAAAAGGCTGCCAAATTTATGTAAGTGAAAAAAACAAAGGCAGAGGTTCTGCCTGGAAAGAAGCTGTAAAGCTCCCAGACTACCTCAATCAAGGTAATACATTGTCGCCAAGAATATTAAGTGATAATAAAACCCTGATATTTTCATCAGACAGGCCTGGCGGAAAAGGAGGATTAGACCTGTGGATGTCAACCTTAGAAGCAGGCGAATGGAGCCAGCCTGTTAATATAGAGTTTGCAAATACGGCTGGTGATGACCGTTATATGAGCATGTCGTTCAGAACTGATTTTGCCTACCTTACCCGAAAAAACGACAAAGGATTCAATGGTATTGTTAAAGCTAAAGTACCCGAAAAATTCAGGCCTGAAGACGTGATAATGATGATGGGCAAAGTAGTGGATGAGAACGGAACACCTCATTCTCTAGACATCAGAATTAATGACTATAAGACGGGCAAGTTGGTGTCTCGAGTTATAACGGAGAAAGAAACAGGTGATTTTGTGGCTGTTTTAACCGAAGGAAGCACTTTTGAAATTACCTATGAAGACCGATCGGGTAAGCTGGCTTTTAAAACTGAAATTATAGACGTTGAAGAGCTTAGGGGCTCACGTAGAGAATATCCTAAAGTAGAACTTGCAACAGTAAAAAGTGGAGCTAAATTTAATATAGGAGGCATTGTGTTTGATACACTTTCGAGCACCATTACCGCTTCTTCCAATTTTGAAGTACTAAGGCTTGCCCGGCTAATTAAGCAACACAAAGATTTAAAATTCAAGGTTGATATCTACCAGGAAAACTATCACGAAGACAGCATCCAACTTCATTGGTTAACTGAAACTAAGTATGACAGTATAAAGGTAATGTTGCCTGCCCTTGATGTGGATAGCATGAACAATACGCAAAAAGACTCTTTGCTAATGGAAATGAATGACAGCTTGGGTACTACAACCATAGAAGACACCCTGATTGCCAATGAATACCAGGCAAGAATGAGTGGAATAGACTCGATTGAAACGTGGGAGAAAGTGCCGGTATATCATAACGATAGAACGCCTCATTATGGGGAAACATTGATGCAGCATTTAAAAACAAAGCAGGTAACTGGTGAAATGGTAACAATTAATGCGCTTGGATTAATTCCAGAAGATAAAAAGAGCCAAGTTGTTTTTGTAAAGGGGGTAGCTATTGTTGTATCAATTGAGTAAAACCACATAAACATAAATCACTTTTTGAGCTGACTTTTTCTCTTGAATTTTACTAACCCTTGTTTTAAGTTGCAGTTTGAAATAAATATTATAAGTAAACTAACCAAATAATATAAAGATGAAACCAAGTAAACAAAATTATTGGCTATTGCTGCTATTTGCATTTGCCATAAGTTGTACCCCTTCTGCCAAGGAGGAAGAAACCGCTGTTGCTGAAGATGATTTTCAGTATTTAACAGAACAATTTGCTGATTTAAAAATCATTCGATACAAAATACCGGGCTTTGATAAATTGAGCACAAGCCAAAAAACGCTTGTGTATTACCTTACCCAGGCAGGTTTAGAAGGAAGGGATATTATGTACGATATGAATTATCGTCATAACCTTACCATTAGAAAAGCATTGGAAAATATTTACAAAAACTATAATGGAGATAAAACTGCCGAACCCTGGAAACAGTTTGAAGTATATCTTAAGCGTATATGGTTCTCTAATGGTATCCACCATCATTATTCAAACGCCAAAATCATGCCTGAGTTTTCAAAGGAGTACTTAGGAGAACTTTTGACTTCTACAAATACAGAACTCTCATCTGAAATTGCAGATATTTTATTCGACCCAGTAGTTGATGCTAAAAAAGTGAACCTTGATGCCAGCAAAGGGCTGGTTAAGGGTTCGGCAGTTAATTTTTACGATCCGGATATTACGGCTGAAGAAGTAGATGCCTTTTATGCTCCTTTATTAGAAAAAGCAGGAGATAAACCTCTTTCCTATGGGTTAAATTCCAGACTAGTGAGAAACGAAGATGGTTCTATTTCGGAAGATGTTTATAAAGTTGATGGACTGTATGGAGGAGCTATTAAGCGGATTATTTATTGGTTAGAAAAAGCGGCAACTGTTGCTGAAAATGAACCTCAGAAAAAGGCGCTTGAATTATTGGTTGAGTATTATAAAACGGGAAGCCTTGAAACCTGGGACGAGTATAATGTAGCCTGGGTAGCTGCTACAGAGGGAGATATAGATTATATCAACAGCTTCATTGAGGTATATAACGACCCTAAAGGCTACAGAGGCTCATACGAAACCATTGTAGAAATAAATGACTTTGAAGCATCGCAGCGGATGAAAGTGTTATCGGATAATGTACAATGGTTCGAAAACAACTCACCTATAATGGACGAGCATAAAAAAGCCAAAGTGGTAGGTGTAACCTATAAAGTAGTAAATGTTGCAGGCGAAGCAGGTGATGCTTCTCCGTCAACCCCTATTGGTGTTAACCTGCCTAATGCTAACTGGATTAGAGCTACACACGGATCAAAATCGGTAAGCTTAGGCAATATTGTGGCTGCTTATGGTAGGGCTGGTGGTTCCGGGTTTTTAGAAGAATTTGCCTATAGCAAAGAAGAAATTGCCCGTGCCAAAGAGTTTGGAGATATTGGTGGCGATATGCATACCGCTTTACACGAGGTGGTGGGTCACGCTTCTGGCAAATTAAATGAAGGCGTGGGTACTCCTAAAGAAACCTTGAAAAATTATGCTTCTGCCTTGGAAGAAGGCCGTGCTGACTTAGTAGCTCTCTACTTTTTATACGATCAGAAATTGGTCGACCTTGGGCTAGTACCAAGCCTTGAAGTTGGGAAAGAAACTTATGATGGATACATCAGAAATGGATTAATGCTCCAACTCCGAAGATTAGATTTAGGCGATGACATTGAAGAAGCACATATGCGTAACCGCCAAATGATTGCCAAATGGGCTTATGAAAAAGGAGCTGAAGACAATGTAATTGAACGCAAAAGCAGAGATGGAAAAACCTATTTTGTAGTAAATGATTATAAAAAACTGCACGATTTATTCGGGCAGTTGCTCAGAGAAATTCAACGTATAAAATCAGAAGGAGATTTTGAAGCAGGTAAAGCCTTAATTGAAAATTATGGTGTTAAAGTTGACCAGGAACTTCATAAAGAAGTACTGGAAAGGGCAGCTAAATTAAAGTCTGCACCTTATGGTGGTTTTATTAATCCTAAGTTAGTGCCTGTAACCGATGATGCTGGAAACATCACTGACGTGAAAGTGGAATACCCTGCTGATTTTACAAAGCAAATGCTTTATTATAGCGAGACATATTCGAACCTATAATATTTAGTCTCTTATTTAAAAGGGCGGTTTCCAAGAGGGAGTCGCCCTTTTTTTGCAGTAACCAACCCCTTCAAGGTCTCTAACCGCTCTGGCAAGGAGCCTTGAAGGGTTTATTTAATATGCCGTGCTAATGTCGGGTTAACTACGGGCGATATATTTGAAGGAAAAATCTACTACCTTTAGTATTGCCTCAAAAAAACAAGTATGCAAAATTTAGAACAACCCCAATTAGGCAAAACTATTATAGAACTCAGGCAAAAGAAACGACTTACGCAAGAAGAACTGGTTGAGCTTTGCAATATCAATGTACGAACACTTCAACGTATTGAAGCCGGAGAGGTAACACCTCGTGAATATACCATAAGAATTATATTAGATGCGCTTGATTATAATGTAGATCAAATTGAACAATCTATTCAAAAGAAAGCCTCGGTTAAATGGGTTAAAATTGCCTGGGTATCGGGCATAATCTACTTCGTATTAGGCATTCTTGAGTCAGGGCTGGACTTTGTGCGATTTGAAGAAGACGTTCCTTATTATTTTCCTTTATTATACACGGCAACCAAAATACTGGTTACCCTCACCTATCTGTTTTTTATGATTGGCTTTATAGAAATAGGCAAGTATTTTGAAAATGCACTGTTAAAAATTGCTTCTTATTTAATGGTTGCTTCCCTTGTTGTAATTGAGGTGTACGATATAATTAGCCTTGGCTCAAATATGACCTGGAGTGAATTTTACCTGATTAAAGGAACTGAAGCGGTTGCCTTTGGCGGTATTGATATTGTGTTTGGTATTGCCCTGCTTTTACTAGGAAAGAAACTGGGTGTGCTTTCCAAAGTTGCCGGAATATTCGAGATTATTGTAGGAGCCTTTTTTATCACCTTCTTTTTAGCCTTTATTGGATTAATAGCAATGATCCCAGCCATTATTCTAGAAATTATTATCCTTTATAAATTTTATGATAAGATGAAAACATCAACTTGACTACTTTCTACCTGACATCACTCATTAGGAGCCTTAGCCTTTTTGACGGTTATAAAATGGTTAATGTTTCTCTTCTAAATTAAAACCAACTATCAATGAAGCTAAACCTATTATTTCTTCTTTTCGTGTTCTATTCGTGCCAAAAAACTAACGAATATGTATGTAAACCTTGTGATTTATCCTGCGATGAACTGACTTTTGCAAAATCGGGAAATTGTCCGCATTGCAAAATGGAACTCATCAAAATGAGCGAGCTAATTCCCGAGAAAGAACTAACGGTAAATAAAATAAATATACAAAACGGAGCAGGTAAGTTTTTAATTGAAGGCGGGTTTAAAAAGGAGAAAACAATAGTCATTCATTATTACAAACCAAAGAATCTCACATCTAAATCGCCAGTTGTTTTTGTTGTTCCTGGTGCTGGACGGAATGGAAATAATTACAGAGATGCTTGGATTGAGAAAGCTGAAGAATATAATGTGCTTGTATTTTCGCCTGAATATTCAGAAAAAAACTACCCTGGATTTTGGAGTTACAACTTGGCAGGAATGATTAAAGATGTAATAATAAACGAGGAAAAAACCGCTATGATAGGTTTCAAAATAAGCAAAAGACCCAACGAATGGATTTATAATGACTTTGATCGAATTTTTAACCTGATTAAGGAAGAACTTAGTCTGGGTACTGACACCTATGACATGTTCGGACATTCCGCTGGAGGACAAATATTACACCGGCTTGCAATTTTTAAATCAGAGAATAAAGCGAATAGAATTTTAGCATCAAACTCTGGTTGGTATACTGTTCCAATAGATATGGAGGTATTCCCCTACGGGCTTAACGAAAGTAATACATCATCATCGAAAGTAGATTTCAGCACAAACCTTATCCTTTTTTTAGGAGAGAAAGATGATGCCAACGAAACAAGAGGAGATTTAAGACATTCGCCAGAAGTTGACAAGCAGGGTTTATACAGGCTTGAAAGGGGGAAGTATTTTTACAATGAATCAAAAAAGATAGCCTCTAAATGGAGATCTGATTTTAACTGGAAATTAGAAATTGTTCCAGACGTTGGACACGACTATAAAGGAATGAGCAAAGCCGCTGCTGATTATTTATACAAAAATAAAGAATGAAAGCACATAACACTGTATAAAATAATAGCGGTTTTATGGTAAGTTGAACAGTAACATCTTTGTGCAAAGTTTATGATAGTCCCATAACTATCGGAAGAAAGGTAAGTGCCCTCTTGCTTTGTAAGTTGTGCCAGATAAGTATTTGTTAGAAATAATCTACTCTTCAGAAGTGCCGTAAAGCAAACTAAAAGCAGCCTCATTCAATATATTTTGAAATAGCTGCTTCCCGGCCATATCGTAATAAAGCATAATATGAAGCCCCGCCTCTTCCACGTATTTTTCAGCTCGATAATACGGCTCTTCGGTAGTGCCTTCCAGGTTAATCACTGTAAATGTTGGTTTTAGCACGAGTCCTTTTTCGCTATCAAACACACCAATGCCAACCCCCTTCTGAAATGTAATTTTGGGATTTCCATTCCTTGTGATAGACGAATAAGAAACAATACCGGATTCTACGAATTTCGAAGTTTTTAAATCGTAGATATTCCATTTTAAATCACTTTTCACAAAGAGTAACCCATTAATCCAGTAATTGATTTCATCATAAGAAAAAGGCAGTAAAGTGTCAGACTTTGGATTAATTACACCATAATTATTGCCGTCTGAAACTACCCAAAGAGAATCGGCTAACGCAGAAAGTTTCCTGCTGTAAATCGGTTCTATATATATTGAATCATAAGGTTGAATTAACCCAAATTGCTGATCTTTTAAAATGGAAATAGTGCTGTCATCTATTAAGGCTGCTCCCTCAATTTTATCAAGTATTAGCTCTCCCGAAGAGGTGTAAAGCTGCTTAGCTTTGCTTGTTTCCAATTGAAAAAAGGACTCATTTAATGGAATAATTTTTTTATAATTGGGTAGATCAAGCTTTTGACCCAAACTATTCATTAACCTTTTTTTCTTCCCTTCTATTACCTCGTAATAGTACACCTTATTGTCTTGGTTGAGCAATGGCTTAACCTCATAATCTGTTGGTTTAAAAAATTTAAGTGTATCGGTTAAATACACATACCCCGAATCTGCCCAATGCATAATAATGGCAGATGAGCCTAGTAATGAGGCTGAAGTTGGGCTGAATAATTGGTTGTAATGGTGCTTTACAATTAAAGAATCTTTGACATAACCTATTTGCCATTCATCATTTTCATTAAACTGCGTTAAGCTTTGATCCGAAAATGCAGGAATACTTACAACCCCTTTCTTAACAATACTCCATCCTTTTTTAGCAATGTCAATTTGATGTTTTCCCAATGGTGCAAGTTCTTCTAGTTGCTCTGAAAAGAGACCTTCTTTTCCTCCGCTTTCAACCCAAAGTAAGCTGTCGGTTAGCCATTCATACTCATCAAACCCTATTCCAACATCAACCGGCTGCCCATCCAATGCAGCATAAAGTGTTTTTGGTAACACAATACATATTTTATCCTTTGAAGAAAGAAATAACAAACTTTGCTCAGCCCAAATGCTATCATATTGGGGGGCAAGAAGATTTAGGTTTGTCACAGATTTTAAGCCCCATTGTCCTTTGTTTTTATAACTAATGAAAGCCCCTTGTAGGTTTGCTTCTTCCCTTCCATCAATTACACCCCCATTTTTATGAACAATAATGGTTCTATCCTTTTCTCTCAGAAAAACAAACCCTTGCTCTTCGCCCACAAATGAGAATGTATTGCTTTTATAAAAAACCTCTCCTGTTTTACTTACTAAAGCGTCTCTTCCTTGAGATTTAACAGCTAAAAAATCTTTGTTAATGGTATTTTTATCTACCAAAACTAGGCTGTCAATAATAGTCCTTTGACTCAAATCAACTATTTGAAAATGATTCCCATTCCAAACAGGAAGTACGGTTTTCTCCTGATTTTTTATTACTTGCTTTAGCGAATCATTAATGATGATTTTGGGGTATTTATCTGCAAAGGAGCTGGCTCGTTCTTGTGCCAAGTGTTTATGATAAAGCAAGCCTATGGCCTTGACAGATGCTCTTGATTTGGGATATTCTGTTACAAAACCCAATATAGATTTTATGCTGTTTCTCCCCACTTCAATGGTGTATATATGATTTATAGCTTCTTCTCTGTATGGGCTTTTGGGGTGCTCTTTAACAAATGCCTTATAAGCTTTGAGTTTCCCGCTTTCTGTACTCTCAACGTATAATATTCTTTGGTATGTAGCATCCGCTTTTTCCCAATCTACTGCATTAGGGTACTTATCTAAAAACTGGTTATAGCTGGTTAATGTGTTAATCCTTGAGGCTGTAATGTAGGCTTGCTCATTTCTTAAGTAAATGGCAGAGTCTAATTCGGCAGCATCGGTATGTCTATCAATAAATTCCTGATAATCAATTTCCGTTCCTCTTTGTTTGGCCACTTCAAAAGCGAGTTTATCAATATGCTTTTTTAGAGTGAGAAGCCTTGTCTTTCCAAAACCATCCTTAATATGTTTATCTAAATGCTTTTCATCGAGTAGGTCATACTTGTACAGCGAACGCTCCGAAAAATAAAAAGCAGAATCTAGTTGGTTCTGAGGCCAATCTTGCTCTAGGTATAATTTGGCTAACACAAAAGGAATAGAAGCAGAAGTAGTGTCTTTCGCTAACCCATTGGAGAGCAAATCAAATGCAGTTTCGTACTTCTGCTTTTCTATTAAGCTCAGTGCTCGCTTGGCTTGGCCAAAACTGGCAACCGAAAACAATAATAAACTCCCTGCTAAAAATATACGCATACTCTAAAGTACTCAAACGGAGATTAAAAGTTAGTGGAATACAATGAACAAGTACGCTTTTTAGGTTAGTTTGAGAAGTGTTTGCCCTTCTTTTGTTTCAACCATTTATTCATTTGTTCTTTTAACATTTTGTAATCTTCGCATTCAAAAGAGCGAACATCATTATAATAATCCATTAGCAAAGTTTCAGAATCAGAAAAATCCTCTCCGTTCACAAGTTTACCTCGCCTTATTAGCTCAACAGCAAAAGCATCATCTACAACATTGGGTACGCCAACCGTACACACAAATTCATAAAAAGGTTTGTAGTAAATAATACCATCAATTACATCTTGGTATTTGATGCCTTGTTCGTACGAATAATCAAATTCGGTTAAACCAAACGGGGTGTTTTTTAAATCGAATCCAACAGGGTTATGAGAAGTTAGTTCAAAAGCAGCATTCCACTTACCATCATCGGTTAATTTAATGCTTTTTTCGGGCATCCATTTATACCACTCTAGAGGCATCCAATGGTACCAGTTAAAGGCAATAATTTTTGTTTTGTTTTCATATTTATCAACAATATAGCTGCCTGTGTTTTTAATTTTTCTACCCTTATAGGTAACATCCATATTTATAGCATGGGGTCTGCTTTGTATTAATAATGCTTTTTTAGTACCATTAATGGGCATTTGTTTTTCATAAAGATTTATAAAATTAGCCGCCATTATGCTATCTCTGTATCTATAGGTACTGCTTAGTATCTTATGAAACTTCTCTAACTTTTCTTTGGTCATATTCTGCCAGCTAAAGGCTTGGTCGGTTAGGCCAACGGTTATTTTTTTGTTTGGTGCGAGCCCCTTATTTATGGTATAAATTCCTTTTAAATATTTATACATATTATACTTTTCCCAAAGCGAGTTAAAATCCAACTCTCTGTAAAGTTTGATTACTGCTGTTTCAAAATCATTGTCGGTTTTATAGTTAGCTTTTAGCACTTGGTTTGCCCATTCGGTATTGTTTGTTACACCCACTTCGGTATAAACATGTGCTACATTTTCTATAAACCAGTTATCGCCAATTATGTCTAAAATTAGGTCGTATTGTGTGGTATCTCGGTGATCACGCTCGCCTAAAATAATAATATCGTTTTGCTCAAAAAGCTGAAGAATATAAGCTTTAGGAGATAGATGTTCTTGGTTTAGAAAATCGGTGTATTGCGCAACGGTTGTTTGCGCAAATAGCGAGTAGCTACTTAGCGTTGCAATTATTATGAGTATTCTTTTCATTACAAAAATTCGTTTTGCATTAGTCCATAAGGTGACCAAAATGATCCTTAATATCTTCTTTTAAGAGATCGTTTACATTAATAACCGTTATTGAGTCTATCGATTCTTTTGGAATGTTAAGGCAGCCAAAATATGCTTTCAATTTGCCCATATTTTGTTCTGTTATAAAATTTTCTTCCATTGTTACGGTTTTATAGTCTTTAAATTCCTTTTGATAAATATATCCATCACAGTATTTATCAAGTGTAAAATCGGGGTAACCCAAAGCATAATAGGAGTCTGTGCTTTTTAGTTTTTCAAAGGGTGTATTATTAACATCAAAGCCAACACGTTTATCTTTGAACTGTGCCATAGTAAGGTCTATAATTCCGTTAACAGGTAATACAGACGGTTCGCTCCAACCTTTATTTGATGCCCAAGCTGCGTGTAAATAAATATTAAATGTTCGGCTGGGGAGGGAGTCATAAATAATGTTTCCCATCCTGTTTGTGGTATAACTAATTAAGGTGTCCTTTTTAAAATTATAATAGGGTTGATGGTATTTGGTAAATGCATGGTGGTTACCCGAATAAATAAGTGCTTTCTCGTTTTTAGAAATTATTTCGTCAAAAATAACCTCTGCCATAAAAGCATCAGGATCAACATCTTTCCAAGCTCCGCCTTTTTTACAAGGGTCATAATGCGCTGCAAGGTTTATTACTCTAAATTTTTTCTTTTTAAAATTCTCAGAATGGTTTACTTCCCACGCCACTTTATAAATATCAATGTACTCTTTATACCCCCAATCAGGACTACAATTAAACATAATTTTCTGCGCCAATTTTCGGTCAAAATATGGCAATTTGAGTAAGGAGTCAACAAGATTTTGATCTTTAAAGTCTCCAAATTCTATCCCAAGGTTATAAATGCCGTTTTCATATAGTTTTGGAATTAAATTAAGAATTAAATCGGCATCATGTTTAATTCTATGATACTCTCCAATAAAGACATAGTCGTGGTTAGTAAACTTTTCAATCACATAGTTTTCAGGAGAATTCCAATGCTCTTTTAAGTAGGTCACCAAATCATCTTCTTCCTCATTATGCTCTTTTTGGGTGCCTTGGCAACTAATTAAAAGAGAGACAAGCACAATTGGAAGGCATTTAAAAAAGTGTTTCATTTTTGTGTTGTTTAGAGTTAATAGCTTTCATTCTGTCTAATATGCTCCTCTTCAAGAGCCATTTTAATAGATTCGAATTGAGTGTTTTCTTTAAGTGTTTCTATTCGGTTTTTAATGTATTTTAATTCTTGCTTCGACTTAGCCCGACTAACCAAAACAGCCAGATCTACATATATTTTAGGAGAAGTATTTTGTTCTAAGAAAACAAGCATGGCTAACTCATTATATAAATCAGAATTGGTATTAGCCTCAGCTGCATGTCTGGCAATTTGCATTATAGGGTCTGTAGAGTGCCCAAAATTTTGAACCAGTTTGGCAATAATTACAAATGTGCCAAAATTAGTAGTAGAGCTATTGGCCAGTTCTTCTAGTTCTATAAAAGGCTCATTATGGTAATCGGTGTTTATATTAATTTCCCTAATCGTTTTTACAGCTCTTCTTTTGGTAATCATATCTTTTGTTTCAAGTACCGAAAAGGCTGAAAACATTAAAATTATGGCAATACCCATTAGTGTAGCAAAGAGTAGTTTTGTTTTATTAACTACCTGATTAACTGGCTTATTTATCATTTTTATCCTATGTTTTATGGAAGAATACCCAAACCCACTTGCTAGCAACATAGAATCAGATTTAGTAGTATAGGCAATTATTTTTTCTGCATAAGCTGTAATATTATTCGATTTTTGAGCTACATACCTATCGGCTAAAATTTCATGATTTTCCTTAATAGATTTCTTATATAAAAGGATAATGGGGTTAAACCAAAACGCAATTTGGAACAACTCAATAATAAGAATATCAATAAAGTGTTTTTGCTTTAGGTGCAGTTGTTCGTGCCTTAATAAATCAATATCTAATTTGTTATTTACAAACTCATTTTGGCTAATAAAAATGGTGTTATAAAAACTGTAAACTCCAACAGGTTGCTCTGTTTTAATTAAATTAAATCCTTCAAATTTTTGTTCGCTTCTTTTATTAATAATCCTGCTTACCAATACATATAGGTTAGTAAAAAACCGAATACTTAAAAAACTCACAACCAAGAAGTATATCGTATTAATACCCTGTACAGCACTTAAAATTACAGGAGCTGCTATTCCTTCTCCTACACTTTTTTGAGCATGAGCAAGGTTGCTATTCTGGTAATTGATAAGAATAGTATTATCTGTAATAATAGAACCAGGCAATTGCAGAAAGTCGAAACTAATGGCAGGAATTGCTAATGAAACTACTAGTGTTACTATTAAGTATGCCCTGTTAAAATTCAAGGCACTTTCTTTTCTTAATACGAATGAATAAAGCATATAAAAAGCCAACAGTAGAATGGTCGATTTTAAGACGTAATCAATCATGGTTTTTTAGTTTTTATTTCATCATCAATAATTTTTCTCAACTCTTTAAGTTCAACTGCTGTTAGGTTCGTTTCTTTTGTAAAAAAGGAAGCAAACTGAGACGAAGAGTCGCTATAAAAATCTTTAATAATGGATTTAATATGCCTTGCGAAATAATCGTTCTTTTTAACTAAAGGATAATATTCTCGGCTATTGCCAAATAGTTTATAATTAACAAATCCTTTGTCAATCATTCTTTTAAGCAAGGTATTAACCGTTGTTACAGCAGGTTTTGGTTCAGGAAATTGAGAAATCAAGTCTTTAAAAAAGGCTTTGTCCAACTTCCATAGGTATTTCATTAATTGCTCTTCGGCATTTGTTAATCCCATTTTGCTCTGTGTTTGTATTTGCTTCTCTACAAATATAGAGCAATTAATTTAAAATGTATTTGTTATTATTGAGTTTTTTAAGTTGATATGCATATGTTAACTAAACTTGCTTGATGTTGTAACTTGACTACCTAGACGAAAACAGATAGAACGAACACAAACTGATGAATATTGAATTAATTCTTTATGGACTTATTGCATTAACATTGGGTATTCTGACGAGAGTAACGGAATCTAGAGTTAGTGCTAAAGAAAAACGAGAAAGACATTATGGCTATTCAGAAGCTGCTTATTTAATTGGTGGCTGGGCATTAATCGGGTATGGAATAATTATGATATTTACGGGAGTCTTTGATTAATGCATAACATTCTGTGAACTCAATAAGGTTTCATGGGCTCTGCCATTAAAAAACAATATGTTCAGCTACCTTCCATTGCCAAGTGATTTGGTAAGGGTAATCTTCATAAAGCGCAGAGTCTTCGTTAATCGTGTATCCTTTTTTGAAATTGGCCTGCCCTTGCCTTAGTAATTCTTTAGCTAATTGCTTGTACCCAAGCTTGCTAAGGCAGATGCTCTTATAATATTGAGCATCAGAAAATTGAGGGTACTCATTTAAAACTTTATCAAATTCAATTATTGCTGTTTTATAGTCTTCTAATTCGTAAAAACTAATGGCTAAGTAAAATCTATCTAAAAAATGTACCCATCCACTCATATTAGGTTGTTTATTTATTTCTTCTTGCAATACCTCCAACGCATTATCAAATTGGTTTAGTTGTAAGTAGCACAACCCCATATAAAACTCCAATGGGTGATCTTGTTCGTAGGTTGAGCCAAATTCTTTCTTATATTGTATTAAATCTATAAGTGCATTATCATACTCTTTTGCAAAAACACATTTTAAAAAGGCAAGCCTGCTGAGCCATGTTTCTCGATCTAATTCTACAGCCTTATTATAATACGAAATGGCCAGTTGATACTTTTTTTGTTTCCAATATGGAAGTGCCTTTTGCTGCCATAAATAGGCAATGCCAGCATCTTTTTGGATACCCTTATCTATCCATTCCTCCCACTCCTTTGTTAGGTAATGATGGTTCCATGCCCCATTTTTTAAATAGGTTTCAATTATCGCCTCTTTGTTTTGTGCTTTGCTACTAATAGAAATAAGTAGCATGAGTATTGTAATTAAAGTTTTCATTTCATTTTTGTTTATACAAAAGGGATTGGCAGAAATAGAATATTTGATTAACCCATTAGCAAGCAAATTTTTTTCTTAAATTATTCTTCAATCAAGCTAAGGGCGAATTTCTTTACAGCATCTATTTTATTTACATAGTCATCTATGCTTTGGGTTACAGAATAATCGGGCAAAATCCCAATTTCATCTGGAAGAGATGTAACCATAGTTTCGTTTGTACTGTTGGCTACATAGTAAACCAATTTCGTGTTTTCGAGCCTACATATTGTTTGCCCAGCTGTGCAAAATTGATTTGACCCAAGCTCTTCACCTATAATAATTCCTAAGTTTAGCTCTTTAACGAATGACATAAAATGACCTGTTGTCGAATTTCCTTCTCCATCTATCAGGTAATACACTTGCCCTTTAAAAGAATTTGAGAATGGTTCTTGATTGTCTGTTTTTGATGTTGAATAAACGAAAGGTTTGTCCACTAAGTACTTTAGAAGATGGATACTAGATTCTTGAGAACCACCGCCATTAAAACGAAGATCTATGATTAAGTTTTCAACTCCTTTTTCCGCCATATCTTTAAAACTAGCATCAATAAAGTCTTCAAAAACCGTTAGGTTATTCCAAGGGTAATAATTAAATGAAGAAATAGTTAATATGGCATTTTTATCATCTCCCAATATTTTAAAGCATAAATTATTAGCACAACGCTTTATGGATTCATCGTTTAATGGATCTTTAAATGTTTTAGCCTTGTTTAATATAATTTTGTTTTCTTCTCCATTGACCCTAATTTTATAAGTTGCTGGAAAATTAAGTGCAAAAGGAATAAGGCCTGTTGCCCATGTATTAAAAAAATGTTTTTTTGTAGTTTCAATATACCCTTGAGATGGAATGTGTTTGTAAACATCGCTTATAAGTTTAGAAACGGCTATCCCATTTATACTTATAATTTCGTCTTTTATACGTACGTTGTTTTTATTGTTTAAGGGGTCGATAACAAATAATTGGTTATTTACCCAACGGGTTTGTACCGGAAACCGTAATGAAATTGGTAACATTTCATTTTCAGGATAAAAACTACCCATAGCAGTGTGCGAACAATTAATACTAGCAATTATTTCGCTGCAATGCCATCTAAATTCGCTGTAGGTCGTATTCGCTGTAATGAGTCCTTTTTTCTCTTCAATAATCGCCCAAAAGGCTTCTTTAGAAATAAATTTAAACGTTTTTGGGTGAACCTCCATCAATCTTTTTCCTAATTGATCTAAATCATTTTTGTACTCCTTAGGCGTATAGATTTTCCCAAATTTCTCAGCAGGTGTTTCAGCAATCTTATTGGGGTATTTTATACGTTCGATTTGATCCTCTGCGTTAAAATTATTAGGATTGAGTTCCAATGATTTTTCATAGTTAAGTATGGCTAATTCATTATTGCCATTCATCATATAAGCTTCTGCTAGGCTGTCGTATGGATTTGACGAATTAGGAAACTGCTCAACAATTAATTTAAATATCTCAATGGCTTCTATCACTTTATTGCTCCACAGTAACGAGTAGCCATACATAGTAAGTTCATCTTCGTTCTTAAAATTATAGCCCTTTGGGTTTTCTTTTTTTAGCCGATGGTAAAGCGCTATTCTTTCTGCCACCGGCAAGTGATTATTTTCTTTGAGTGTTTGTGCTATGGATTCAATGGTATTGCCTGGTGCTGTTGTGTTGGATTGCCCGCTACAAGAAGAAATTAATACCAGAGTGAATAATAATAACCAGAGCTGAATGTTTACATAAGTCTTTTTCATTTGTTATGTTTTTGAGTTATCATTTAGCAGAAATTAGTGTATGCAAGTCTAGTTTATTTTGAGAAACCAATTGCATAATAAGCAAAGAAGTAAACTGCTTGGTAATGGAGGCTATTCTAAATTTTGTATCTGTTTGGTTTGGAATTTTCCATTCCATATTAGCCATTCCAAAACCTTTCTTAAAAAGTATTTCTCCTTCTATGGCTACTAAAATTGACCCATTAAATTTACCATACTTGGTATAGTTGCTAACTAATTCCTCAATTTTATCGGCTTTGTTTGGGTTCTTAACTGATGCAGTCTGGCTATTACAAGATAAACTTATAGCAGCGACTAGAATTCCAAAATAAACAGTCTTTATAAATGTTCTTTTAGGTGTATTCATTCTTGTGTTTTTAGCACTTGGGGTTGTTAATTATTTTCGCAACTCCATTTTTATAAGATATGGCAAAGGGTATTTCCTCTAAAGTACACCGTGGTTCAATAGTAAACCTAATTCTACCAAACACTTCAAAATCATCATTAGAAAGTAGTTTTAATGATTGCGTATAGGTAGTATTTTCTTACCCAATTAACGGGTCCTCCTACAAAAGGATGAGGGTCTATTTCTTCTACAGAACGAGGCGTTTCTACCAATATTCCATCAAAAGCAAGATGTTCATAGCTTCCTAAATCCATAAAAAATTTGCCCTTAAAGTCTCTTTTTGCATTTGGAGAAACAAAGTGAGCTCCTTTCTGTAGCTCCATTTTAATTACCAATTGATATTCGTTTTTCCACGCTTCATTAATTTGTATATCAATTTTATAAGGTTCGGTTGCAATTATTGAAGTCGCCTTTTTAGAAGAATCATTAAGCCAATTATTGTCAGAAACATAACCTAGACTTAAGAGTGATAGAATTATTATTGAAGTGTTCATAATTTATTAAATTTAAAAACGGTGTTGCCTAAACAACACCGTTCTGTTTTGAGTTTTTGACTGTTTTTTTATTCAGCTGATGCAACTTCACCATTAAGTTTAAGCACAATAGCATCTTCACCAGTATTAGCCATTACCGTAACGGTTTTATTAAAAGTACCCACTTTAGCGGCATTATAGCGTGCAGAAACAAATCCTGTTTTGCCAGGTGCAATTGGCTCTTTGGTATAATTTGCAACCGTGCAGCCGCAAGATGCTTTTACGCTCGAAATAATTAAAGGCACATCTCCTTTGTTGGTAAAATTAAAAAGGTGTTCTACAGGTTTGCCTTGTTCTATTTTGCCAAAATTATGAGAGGTAGATTCCCACGTAAATAAAGGCCCTGTTAATTCGGTAATTTTACCAATTACCGAAGTGGTTGCAAATACAGTGGTTATAAAAGCCACTGAAGCGAGTAACATCATTTGTTTTTTCATCATTTTATTTGTTTTGTTAGGTTTCAAATGTGAGTATTTGTTTAAACAACTACTGTTAATGAAATCCTAATAATTGTTAACGAATTGTTAATGCAGGTTTAAGAGGTCTTCCCTTTTATTTTTTCGAGCATCTCTTTGGCATTTTCTTCAGAAGAATCTATTTCTAATACTTTCTCGTAATATTTTTTAGCTTTCTTAAAGTTTTTTTGCGTATAAAAGTACTCTGCGTAACTATCCCATACATTGGCTGTTTTAGGAAATAGAAACGTGTTTAATTCAAAAGCTATTTTACTTTCATTTGTCATTCCTTTTTCTAAATAAAGATAGCCTAACGAATTTAACTGACCCGAATTAGCAGCAATCTCACGAAGTAAAAATGCATTGCTTTTATAATACTTGACAACAGATGGTATTTTGTTTTCGTCAATTAATTTAGATACCACATCGGCTAATAAATAATTTGGAACATAATTATATCGTTTGCTTAATACTTTTATAATATCTAAGCCAAACGAGCCAGAAGGATACTCGATAATACGATCTAATTCACTATTACCGTGTTTAAAAACAAAGGTAGGCACTCTAAATATTCTGTCGTCTTGGGTATAATTATGTAAGCCTTGTTTGTATTTCCCTTCTCGATTATCTAGCGCAAAAAAATGGAGATTCTCTTTAGGAAATTCTACTAAATCCATGAGCTTAACAAATTTTGGTATTTCGCGCTTACTATCGCCACACCAAGTGCCAAAATACACATTAACCGTAATATCTTTAAATTGGGGGCTAAACCTTTTTAGCATTTCCACCCTATCATCTGTATATCCCTGATAAATAGAGTCTTGCCAAAACCCATCTCCTTCTTCTTTTAGTATGTCAACATTCACCTCACCAAGTAGTTGTTGCTTATCGTTATTGGTGTATTTTATATAAGTTTGTGCACTTGCGTTAACAATGCTGAGTATGGTAATGCAGCTCATTAAAATTTTCATTTTCATAATTGTTTTCATTTTATACTATAAAATTTTTATATGATTGCAAATCTTGATTTTTTAAGCAAAACCTTATGTTAATAAAATCTTAACAATTGTTAATGAGTTGTTAACGATTGGTAACAGATTAATAAATGGGCTACTTTTAAGCCGTGAGAGGCAAAAACATTCGCTTAGTACTAATACTTGCTATCCTATCTTTAATAGGCATAAGTATTGCCCAGATTTACTGGGTGCGAGCAGCTTTTAACCAAGAGCAAGACCATTTTCATAGACAAGTAAACGCAGCACTTAACCAAGTGGCAGGCCAATTTTACAGTATTAATAAAATAAATGCGCCCAACACCAATCCAATTAGGCAGGTGTTAGGCAATTATTATATTGTGATGGTAAATAGCCCTATTGATGCTAATTTATTAGAGAGTTTATTAAAGAAGGCTTTTTCTAGCAGAGGGATTAAAACTGATTTTGAGTATGGTATTTATAATTGTGATACTGAATGCATGGTGTTCGACCAATATGTAAGCTCTGATGCTTTGCCTGTAATAGAAAGTTTAAATCAACTCCCCGCTTGGAGCGAAACGAACTATTACTTCGGGGTTTATTTCCCTAGTAAAAGCAGCTACCTGCTTAATAGGATGAAAATTTGGATGTTTACAACAGTGGTTCTTCTTGTTGTTATTCTCTTTTTTGGATATGCAATGTTCATTATTTTAAAACAAAAGCGTTTGTCCGAAATCCAGAAGGATTTTATTAGCAATATGACACACGAGTTTAAAACACCTATTTCTACCATTGCTGTGGCATCAGAGGTGTTGCAACAACCCGAAATTGTAAAAGAGCCCGAGCGTTTATTAAACTACGCTACCATCATAAACAAAGAAAATAAACGGTTAAAAGGGCAGGTTGAGCGGGTGCTACAATTGGCATCGTTAGAAAATGACGCACTGGAACTTGACCATACTAAAATCTCAGTTCATAATATAATTACAGAGGTTGTAGGTCAATTTTCAATTTCGCATACCCAAGGCACAATAGACTTTTTAGCCAATGCTAAAAATGATATTATTAAAGCCGATAAACACCATTTTATGAATATGGTATTTAATCTCATTGATAATGCCATAAAGTACAGTAACTCTTCTTTTCAAATTATAATTTATACCAAAAACGAAGGCGGAAACCTCTTTATTTCTATTAAGGATAATGGAATTGGCATTTCAGAAAGTGAACAAAAGCTCATATTTGACAAGTTTTATAGGGTAGGAACAGGCAACCTGCATAACGCCAAAGGGTTTGGCATTGGGTTAAGTTATGTAAAGCTAATGACTAAAGAATTTGATGGCTCCATTAAAGTTGAAAGCAGTGTTGGCAAGGGAAGCACTTTTATTATGAATTTTAAGAATGGATAACACACATATTTTATTAGTTGAAGACGATGAAAGCTTGGCTTTTGTAATAAAAGATAACCTTGAAAAAGCAGGGTATCAAATTACGCTGGCCACTGATGGAGAGGAAGGCTGCTCCGTTTTTTCTCCTGGCAAACATGCCCTCTGTATTTTAGATGTAATGCTACCCAAATTAGATGGGTTTGGCTGTGCCGAACATATTAGAACCAAAGACAGTAATACGCCCATTCTTTTTTTAACAGCCAAATCGATGAAAGAAGATGTTCTCAACGGATTTAAACATGGTGGAGATGATTATATAACCAAACCTTTTAACTTTCAAGAGCTGCTTTATAGAATTGAGGTATTTCTGAATAGATCACAAAAAGAAGTTGCAGTACCAGAAACCATCCACTCCTTTAAAAACCTTGTTTTTAACACTCAAAGCCTCACATTACAGATTGGTGACACCGAATTTAACCTTACCCAAAAAGAAACGGATTTACTAGCGCTGTTTTTTGAACACAAAAACGAATTACTAAAACGAGAAGTAATCCTTAACACAATTTGGGGAGACGATGACTATTTTATGGGTCGCAGTTTAGATGTGTTTATCTCTAAGCTACGAAAATATTTGAAAGAGGCAGTGGGAATAAGTTTGCTCAACCATCATGGTGTTGGGTTTAAAATGATGATTAACGATTAGCCTTATAACCTGAGTTCGGGATAATAGTTGAGGTTAAAACTTGCCAAACTTAAGATTTAGGTAAAAATTAAACCCATCAAGTACATTTTGGGGTACTGGCGACTGTAAGTCAGTAGCGTAATTTAATATTACACCATTTGTAAACCTATACGAGGCACCTAAGCCTATTCTAAAAAACTTCACCATATTTATTTCCAGCTCAACACCTGGCTCAAACACCAAAAACACATCATAATCGCTATGGAAATTTTCATAATTATAATCCCAATAGTTTTGCGGGATGGAAGTGATACCCCCACCTCCAACTAAAATTGGAAACGAAACATGAATGGGAGAATTAGGAAGTATAATTGGCTCAAAATAAAACCCTCCATACCCTCCACCTAAATAGTACTCATTTAGGTTGTTTATTTTTTCAAGATTATTCATAAAGCCATAACCTGCAAAACCAAGAGCTATGTTATGATCAATTACCCAAGCACCTCTAATGCTTGTTTGCAAAGCTGGTTTCCCATCTATGCTGGTATAGCCAAAGCTTATGGCTCCATAACCACCATGTTCTGTACGCCCTTTTTTCTTTTTAAAAACAGATGTAAATTCATTCTGATTGTCTTGTGCCACCGTAACATTTAAAGAAATTACGAGTATGAGTGATGTTGCGAGTATGAGTTTTAATGTTTGCATTATTATATATGTTTTAATCTGATAATTATTGACAAGTAATTTATTCAAGGGTTGTAATTATTTGAACTAATTTTTGCTAACTCTAATATTGCCTGATTTTATAAGTGCCTTTACTTTTATTGGCTTTGAGTTTGCATCCCCAAGAGTTCCCGTTGTTTTTACAAGCTTTTCTTTTTCGTTTTCTAGTGTGGTTTTTTTGTTTTTCAGGGGGTTCGGAAAATAGAGCCCGGCTCTTTCGTTATAAATCAGTTCAAAGTTAAGTGATGAAGAAACAGGCTGTATCATATTTATATCTGTATTATCTACTTCAAAACTCAAAGAAACAACCTCTTTTTCAATCTGCTCAATATCAATATCGCCATATTTAGCAGTGATAGAAAGCTGGTTTTGTAAGCTTCCAATTTCTAAATAGGTGTAAGAGTTGGTTGCTTTAAAAAGCCCCACAGTTTTAACACTATACTTATCTCTATGCGACTTAATATCCAGCTTTACTGCGTTGTCAATTTTTACCCGAGACGATTTGCTATTAAGCCTAAGCTCATCGGCAGTACCTAATTGAAGCTCAGAATGGTAACCAAGGTTTAGCTGCCCCGATTCCATTTTCTTAATATTAGCATAGGCAAATTCTAAATTAAGAATAGTATAACCTCCTAAGTAATGTGCCTTTAAATCGCCATTAGAAAGCGTAATGGTCGCATTTCCCAGATGATCATCCAGCAACACATCTCCATATTTATTTTCTATTGTTACTACCATATTAGCTGGTAGGTAAATTTTATAATCGATAGAGATTTTATTATCACTAGAAAACACATTGCCCGTTTTATCCTTAACACCTGACCAAAAATTATCTTCGCCAATAAACGAAGTTTTAGATTCTAAATAATGCTTTGACGACATAAACCCAATTTGAATATCTTCTATAATAGCAATGGCTTTGGCCTCTTTTTTGTTATGAACCTCCATTAAAATTTCAAATTTTACAGAATCCTTTTCCCAATTTATAAGTTGAACTCTGCCATACTTATTTCTTACATTTAGCTCTGTGTTTTGCTCAATGCCAAACGACTTGGTCATACTTTTATTTTTGCGATATGCCTGCCCATACATTGAAAACCCAGATAACACAAACCCAAGTAGGAGAATAGATTTATATAGAGTATGCTGTTTCATTATCGTTTTTATTATTTTTTCTATCAATTTGACGAAGCATATCTTCTAAGATTTCAAGCTTTAACATATAATTCTGAATCATAGCCTCAACTACTTCTTGATTATCTGCATTATCCTTTAAATCTTCTTTTAACTCTAATAAAATAGCATCCAAATCGCCAAGTTCAGTGGTAATATCTTGTTGCAATTCTGGAGAGTTAGAGGTTAAACTAAAAAGCTCCGTTTTCTTATAATTAATTTGAGAAGAATAGTAAAGCTCGGCTTCTTGCAACTCCTGGTACATTGGAGATACCTCACCTACAACACCCGTTACTGCTATGGAGGTGCTTTCTTTTAAAGAATACCGGTACTCATGAAAATAATAAGAGACCACAAAAATAACTGCCACCGCAGCAGCTCTCGAAGCCAAATAGCTCCAATTGATATAGATTTGCTTTTTTTCAGGTTCACGTTTTTTAACTTTTTCCCAAACATCTGGCGTTGGGTAAGGCGGTGTAAACCCATCTTTATTATCAAGAATAAATTGTTCGAGCTTATCTGGTTTCATCACGTTCTATCTTTTAATAATTCTTTTATTTTCATTTTTGCTCTTCGATACTGGGTTTTAGAATTTGATTCGCTCACTCCCAAAATTTCTGCAATTTCTCTATGGTCGTAGCCTTCTAATAAATAGAGTTGAAATACAACTCTGCCTCCTTCGGGCAACTCAGTCATCGCTTCTTTTACCATTGCTAAGTCAAGATTTGGGAAATCTGACTCTTCATTAGTATAAGAACTTTCATAGGATTCCATCTCATCTGAAAACAATAAATCAGTCTTTTTTCGCTTAATCTCATTAATACATTTATTAATTACAATCCGTTTAAGCCAAGTGCCAAAACTTGATTCAAACCTGAAACGATGTAAGGTTGAAAAAGCTTCACTAAAGGCCTCCTGCAACATATCCTCAGCTTCTTCACGACTGTGCATAAAATTATAGCAGGTATAAAACATTGCTCCTGCATATAACTTATACAGCTCGTATTGCGCTTTTGTGCTGCCATCTAAGCTTTCTTCAACCAGATGGTGGTGGATATCAATTTGCTTGTCAACCAATAATTTATCGTTTCCTAAAAAGATAGTCAATATAAAAAGGAAAGGGTTGTAACAAGTGCAAAAAAATTAGGTTTTACTCTTACAAATCAATTATAGAAAATGAAACAATCGAAATTTTATTGAAATACGTAGAGATCTACTATTTCGTACACTACAAATAATATGTACAAGAGGATAAGGATGTAGCCCAAACCTTTATTCAGTGTCCATTTTTTATACAAGAGTGCAAAAAGAATTAAGAGTACCGAGCCCAATAAAAGACCAACCGCCACCTCAAGACCCTCGATATGGGTAATTACTTCTTCTTTAAGCAGAACATGTTTTAAGAACCAAGGTAAACCAAGGCCAATAAAAATATCAAAAATATTAGACCCAACAGCATTACTAACAGCCATTCCACCCCTGCCTTGTTTGGCAACAATAGCGGAAGAAACTATATCTGGCACCGATGTTCCAATTCCTAAAACAATTAAAGCAATTACCATTTCTGGTACTCCTAAAATGGCCGAAACATGTACAGCACTTTCTACCAGCACCCAACAGGTTGCTGCTATTAAGAGAATAGAGATAGTAAAAACTAAAATGTATTTTTCAGGACGAGGAACAATAAATTTGATGGTAGCATCTATGGGTTTGAAAATTGACTTCCATCCTCCACTTGACTCTTTTTCTTCCGCATAAATAGGTTCTATGTCAATTTCTTCATACTTAAACCATTTCTTCCAATTGATTACGGAATACACATAGAATCCGTACATTAGAATAAAGGCGATGGACTCAAGTAATGTTACCCTTTCATTTTCTAACACTATGTAAAATGCAATAATAGAAATGGCATAGAATAACAAATCGCGCACTACAGGTTGCCAAGCAATTACTGATTTTTTAACAATACCCGCCACGCCAATAATTGCCAGCAAATTAAAAATGGCCGAACCCACAATAGTACCAACCCCCAAATCGCCATGATCTCCAGGCTTAAACAGCGCCATAATAGCTACAAATATTTCGGGTGCGCTAGAGCCTGCAGCCATTAATGTGGCTCCCGCCATATCGTGAGAGAGGTTTAATGCTTTTGATATTTTATCGAGCGAGGGAACAAAGTATTTGTCCCCAATTTCTGCTAAAATATAAAATGAAAGAAATAATAATAGGGAGTACCCAATTAATGCCATAGAAATAGATGATTAAGGGGCATAAATATAAGATTATTTTTTAGTTAAAAACCCTAAATAAGATAGCATAAAAACCCAATAGTAATGATATGATTTAAACCCTTTCAAATTTTAAGTTCTACTTTTATAAGTACTTACTTTAGGTTTATTACTTTTAACCCTGAGTTCGGAATACTGTCAGCTTTAAGTGAAAATTTCATAAACAACTCAAATTTATGTAGGACTAACGAGTTAATTCAAAGAAATTTGAGGAAGTTTAGGGAAATTTCACTAAAGCCCTAAGGGAAAATATCTAGCAGGCAATCTTTTAGAAATAAAGATTTTGAAATAACCCGTTATTTTTTCACTTTTTATTTCCAAAACCTCACCTACTATCTTATTTTCTGACAGCATTCCTTAGGTCGAACTCAGGTTAATAGGAGAGTTTTAGGAGATTTTAGTAATTTGTTTGTGAGAGAATCAAAACTAAACACGGATGGAGTCAATTAATAATGCAATCAAATTAAAAGCAGAGTTAGACAAACTTAGACCTTTGAGTAAAAGTGACGAGTTAAGAATAATGCAAAAGCTCCGATTAGACTGGAATTATCACTCAAGTAATATAGAAGGAAACTCTCTTACTTATGGTGAAACTAAAGCACTTATTCTATTTGGTACAACTGCATCAGGCAAACCTTTAAAAGATCATTTTGAAATGACTGGTCATAATGAGGCAATAAACTGGGTAATTGATATAATTAAAGAAAAAAGACCTCTTACAGAAAACTTTATTCGGCAACTTCATGAAATACTTTTAAAAGAAGAATATTGGGTTAATGCCATTACTCCAGAAGGGGAGCCTACAAAGAAACTAATTAAAGTTGGCTCTTATAAGACAACAGAGAATCACGTTAAAACTAAAACAGGGGAAATATTCAGGTTTGCAACACCAGAGGAAACTCCTGCAAAAATGCAAGAATTAGTAGAATGGTATAGAACTAAAGAAAATGAAGAAGATATTGAACCAATTTTAATAGCAGCAGAGTTTCATTATAAATTTATTAGAATTCACCCCTTTGATGATGGGAATGGAAGGTTAGCTAGAATTTTAATGAATTTTATTCTAATGAGACATGCCTATCCTCCTGTTGTTGTAAAAACTAATGACAAAGAGAATTACTTTTCTGTATTGCGACAAGCTGATATTGGAAGTATAGACCCATTTTTTGATTATATAGCAACTAATTTAATTCACTCTTTAGAAATAATGATTTCTGGTGCAAAGGGGGAAAGCATTGAGGAAAAAGATGATATTGATAAGGAAATTGCCCTACTTAAACAAAAAATAGATAGTAAGGGTAAAAAGTTTGGTACTCAAAGGTCAAAAAAAGCAATTCTACATGTAATTGATAATACTCTAGAACCTTTTCTTAAATCAATATTTGAGCAATGCGAAAAATTTAATCCTTTTTATCAAAAAAATCAAATTATTTTTTCTTTTGGAAACGCTTCAAAAAAGGTGCTTTCGATGGACGAATTTATGAGTACACTTGAAGCATTCAAAAATAATGTGGATGATGATACACAACAACTTTATCTTCAGTATATGTATTTGAAATTTGCTAAAAAAGGCTTTGGCGATTTCAATTTTGAAACTTTCCTTTTAGTAAATTTTGAAGACCATGAATATACAATTTCAACTAGGTCCTCTTCAGAAATTATTGTTAAAAAATATGATGAATTACTTCAACCCAATGACGCAAAATCTATTCTTAAGGCTTTTAAGGATATTCATATGCACCAAATAAATACTGCGTTAGAAAAAGTTAATAAAAAATAAAAAGCTTCCCGAAAAAATCGAGAAGCTTTTGGGTGGAAGACGGGATTCGAACCCGCGACCCTCGGTACCACAAACCGATGCTCTAACCAACTGAGCTACAACCACCGTGTAATCTACCTGTTGGTAAATAAATTGGAGTGCAAATATATTGCTTCAATTAATAATTGCAATCGCTTAAAGCACTAATTTTAACGATTGAATAATAATCGTTCTCCGCTCCCTACTTCTTGGATGGTTCCGTTTGCATAGGCCAACTTACCATTAACAAGTGTATGGGTAATTTTTGATTTAAAGGTATGCCCTTCAAAAGGCGACCATCCACATTTTGCCAATATATTTTTCTTTTCTACTTCCCAAGGATTATCAATATCCACCAATACCAAATCTGCATAATACCCTTCTCTAATATACCCTCGGTCTTTAATTTTAAAGAGAATGGCCGGGTTGTGGCTCATCTTTTCTGCTATTTGCGGCAAGGTTATTTTTCCCTGTTGGTAAAAATCGAGCATGGCTGGCAAACCATGCTGAATTAATGGGCCGCCAGAAGGAGCTTTAAAATAAGAGTTCTGCTTTTCTTCTAATGTATGAGGAGCATGGTCGGTGGCAATCACATCAATTTTGCCTGACAATACGGCCTCAAAAATAGCTTGCTGGTCTTCCGAGGTTTTAACAGCCGGGTTCCATTTTATTAGGCTTCCTTTTTCGGTATAATCTGAATTATTAAACCATAAATGATGAATGCAGGCTTCGGCTGTTATTTTTTTCTCGGCTAAGGGAATGTTGTTATCGAACAGCTCAATTTCCTTGGCAGTTGAAATATGTAAAATATGTAGTTGTGTTCCGTACTTTTTGGCAAGCCCAACTGCCATACTTGAAGATGTATAACAGGCTTCTGCACTTCGAATAATTGGGTGCTGCTCAATGGGTACATTTTCTCCAAACTGTACTTTGGCCGCCTCCGTATTTCTTCGAATTGTTGCTTCATCTTCGCAATGGGTGGCTATAAGCATATCTACTTTAGAAAATAACCCTTCTAATGTAGCTTCCTCATCTACCAGCATATTGCCTGTAGAAGAGCCCATAAATATTTTTAGCCCGCACACATCGGTGGGGTTGGTTTTTAGTACTTCCTCTATATTATCATTAGAGGCTCCCATAAAAAAGGAGTAATTGGCCAAAGAATCTTTCGCACCAATGGCATATTTATCTGCTAATAAGTCTTGGGTTAACGCATTAGGTACGGTGTTAGGCATTTCCATAAAAGAGGTAACTCCTCCAGCTACTGCCGCTCTCGACTCGGTAAAAATAGTGGCTTTATGTGTTAAGCCCGGCTCACGAAAATGTACTTGGTCATCAATAGCTCCTGGAAACAGATACTTACCAGAAGCATCAATTACTTCTTCATTATTGGCCGAAATAGAAGAAGCAATTTTTTCAATGCGGCCATTCTTTATAAGCACATCGGCTTCAAATTGCTGACCTTCGTTAATAATTATAGCTGATTTTATAAGCATTGCTAAAAGAGTTAAGTTCTAGCAAAGTTAGGGCTAATTCTTTTTTATAAAGATAAAATCTCCTCCCTCATCATCGGCCTGTGATATTACTCCGTATTGGGGTACTTGCCCATTAGGGCTGTTGTTTATAACATTATACTTAAAAGAACCAAACAGCTGATCCGCAGAAATAAGTGGTTGGTTATTCGACTTGAGGGCTTTTATAAGGTATTCAATAAATACACTTTTATCAGGAACCGTTTTGAGAGAACCACTAGTCATTGCTTTACGACTTGGTAGTTTATACATTTCCAGCATTGCTTTGGAGGATGTAAAAGCTGCTCTCGTTTTTAAAATACCTCCGCCAAAGCAAGCATCGGTAATAAGCAAAGTGTGCTTTGAATCTATGGCTCGGATATAATCCCGGATAGTGCCATTTGATAACCATGCTGCTTTCGAAGTTTTTTTAGCATTGCTCGGCAGCCAATATCCTTGCTCAATTTTTTCGTCCCAAATGCCATGGCCGGCATAAAAAACCAGTAGGTTATCTGTGTTTTTAACAGTCGCTGTCAGGTGGTCAAAGGTTTCGATAAGTGTAGTTCTATCCGGGTTTTTCAGAAAGGTAATATCCTGATTTTTGAAACCGTACTCTGCTATTAGTTCGTTTTTTAAAGCTGTGGCATCTGCAATAGGCTGATCCAGGTCAACCACGTTTGGGTCTTTATAATCTTGGATACCAATAATCAGCGCATAATAGGTTCGGTTTTGAAGCTCTGTATAAAGCATATTTCCAGTTTTGTCTTTATCGGCAATAACCACTTCTTGCTCAGGAGGCATTCTTTTTGCCAACTGCTGGGTTTCGCCCATTTTTAATAAATTAAGTTTGCCCATACCTGCTACCCAACACCCACCGGCACCTGTGTTGGCTTTCCATTTTCCTGTTAACTGGTTAGTATTACCTTGTGACAACTCAATGCCAGATAAGCACCAAATTCCTTTTTTCTCCATGTATTTTGTGCCTTTTACAAGCGCAACTCCATTAGTGATATCTCCAGAAACTGCATATTTTGCAAACTTCTTCTTATTCAAGGTTTCAAAATAAATAGATCCATCGAGCTTGGTTCCAATTTGGTTTAATTCTAATTCAACCTTAAAGTTTTGCACACCCCAATTTGCAGTTCCATACCAATTACCCCCAAAATTACCAGATTGGCCAAGGCATTGAACAGAAGCAATTATTGAAAGGAGAAAGAATAGGGTAACTCTTGGTAAGCGGTTCATTATGAGATGGTTGGTTGCCTGTAAATATACAGTGTTACTCCTAAATAAAAAACCAACTGTTTTGGTAACCTTTGAACTCATTTACTTTTTAAAACATATATTCCGCTTTCTGAAAAATGTCTATTAGACCGAGGTTGACGGCCTAATTTAATAAATGCTATATTTATATTATACTCTTTATCAGGATGATAGATTGAAATCTCAGGATTTAAAGAAAAAAAGCGCTTACTGGGTTTAAACGCATAGGATTTAAAGTTAAGTATTTCTGTTTTATAGGTTAATTGAAAATAACCTGTACCTCTCCAACCGGCAGTACCTCCAAGAAATAGTTGTGGTCTAAAATAAGATTCTTTAACAAATTTTTGAATAAAAATTACATTGTCTTGATTTTCCCAATCGTAAAAAGGAGCGATAGAATTTTTAAGTGGAACCAGCCGACCTCCATTTTTTTTCGAAAAGTCTTTCTCTTTGTGTCTTATTTCAAAATAATCTTTTTCATAATCCTGTTCCAGTTCTTTAAACATTTTTTTCGACTCTATTACTATCCATTTATCTTGAATTTTTAAATGACACCTCCCCTTAAAATCTTCTAAGTTTTTATATTCCCAGGTAAAATCAATAATATCTGCTCTGCTTAGGTAATTTTTAAACTCCTTTTTAGAAAGTGTATCGTAGTTTATAATAGTATCGTATTTCTGCTTTGATTTATTTCCTGTAATTGCCCAATCAATAACATAATCCTCGTAAAAAAAAATTCCTGATGGGTATAAATGACCCTTTACTTTTAAAGAATCTATTTCTTCTCCCTTATTGTTTATTTTCTTAATAGTGGTTACGTATAACTCATCTCCTGTAAGAATAAAATTTTCGCTAACCCTATCAAACAAAATAAATCCA
>Ga0256834_1000304_pt1 | contig 36180 bp, 30 predicted proteins | sample 4281140metaG_FD_190536 | JGI IMG/M metagenome (GOLD analysis project Ga0256834, IMG submission 190536) | Hydrothermal vent microbial communities from East Pacific Rise, Pacific Ocean - 4281-140 | ecosystem: Environmental > Aquatic > Marine > Hydrothermal vents | place: Pacific Ocean: East...
TGAAATATCCAACTTTCCTCCGGGATCCCGTCCGGGGTCTTTTGAATAGAGAAAAACTGTAAGATAAGCCGGTTCTACAGAAGTTTCAAAAGAGGGAGTCATATAGTAAAATTCTATATGATCCACAAAATCTATGTTCACATCCCCATACAGCATCAATCCACTTCCCATCCATCCCTGGGTGATCTCTACACCATCTACATACAGACGGATAAAATTACTTCGGTAAGGTTCAAATGCTCCAGAGGTTAAAGGGTCAGGTAAGGCATATCTGTCTTCATGATAATAGATGATAGGTGTTGTTTTAAACACATCTTTCAGTGTTTTTGCATGCATTTTTTCCAGTGTATCTCTACTGTAAAGTACCAAGTGCCCTTTGTTTTTATCAATGGTTTTTTGACTTAAAGCGTTTTTTTGATTATACTCTTGCAGAATACTGTCTACATTCTCCGCATAGATAGCCCCTGAAGTGAGCAAACAAAAAATAATAAAACTTTTCTGTATCACCTTCTGTCCAAAAAAATATCTCATATTTTTATCTTTCCCCTCAAATTCCTTTTTTAATTATAGCTAAAAATTATCTAAAAAACTATTACTTTTTTAGTAAACTATAACAAAAAGCATTCTATACTATATAATTCTTATAAATCAAAGGTTATTTCAATGTTCACAAAAGTTATTCATCTATTAACCAAAGAATATTCTATTGTCCTTGCAAGTAGTGAAGAAGATATTGCTGAAGTTAAAAAGATCCGTAAAGAAATTTTATTGCCCAAATACCAAAACTTTGCGAGTATAGAAGATGAAGATCTCTTTCTTTTTAACCAAGATGATGAACAATCTTTTATTTATCTTTTGCGTCATAATCCTACGCAAACCTTCGTTGGAACAATAAGAGTCTTTTTCATTAACGATTCCACCCCCATACAGGCATTGCCTATGCAAAAAGACGGGCATGTTGAAGATATTCATTATTTGACAAAAAGTTTGCCTATTTGTGAAGTTTCCCGTTTAGCTTTATCTGGAAATCTTAGTACCTATGAAGGTTTTTCTGCTATACAATTACGCACTTATCTCAGTATGGGACTGATGGCCGCAACAAGAACCAATTTTTTCCTTTATCATTACTCTAAAATTTTTGCAATTATGGAGCGGTCATTACAACGCATTTTAAAAAGGCAAAATGTCTGTTTTGAACAAATAGGTGATGCTGTTGATTATTATGGAATGAGATTCCCTTTTGTCATTCAAAAAGAGGATTTCCTGGTTGCCGGAGAGAAAACCGAAGGCCCGATGGGCATGATCACAAGATACAGCCTTAAAGAGCTTTGTAAAAACCCGGAATCCCTGTGGAAATTTATAGATAACAATCCCTATCTGGAGCGTTCCGATATTCATCTTGACAGGATCTGCCAACTCTTTGAAGAGCATGGAGGAGATGTAGATCTGGCTCTTTTACTTCAAGATCAAAAAGTAGATTAGAATTTCTCTTTATTTTTCCTTTACCTTATAGATCACCGCATACAGTAACGGTACATAATAAAGGTTAAGTACCGTCGCCCATGCGATCCCAAAACCAAGGGAGATCGCCATTGGCTGAATAATGAGTGCCTGTCCGCTTGCAAAAAATATCATGGAAGAGAGCCCCAATACGGTTGTCACGGAAGTAAGAAGAATAGGTCTGAGTCTATAACCTGCATTTTTCATCATCTCTGTTTGCTCTTTTGAACCTTTAATGAAACTCAGCATGATCAATCCGTCATTCACCACCACCCCTGTAAGACCGATCATTCCCATCACACCCGGCATGGTAAGATTGATGCCCATAATATAAGTACCGACCAGTGCCCCTACAATGGACAGAGGGATTGTTGAGATAATAATAAGCGGTAATATCAGAGAGTTGAACATCCATACCAAAGAGATGAAAATAAGGAAAATAGCGATGAGTGCAGCCTCGGACATCTCTTTTTTCATCTGCTTGTTCTCTTTCTCTTCCCCTTTGATGATCACTTTGATCCCCTCTTTTTCAAAGCTTGCCAGCAATGGTTTTATCTGCTGCATCACTTCCGTGGCCAAAATAGTTTTACTGTCCACTCTGGCAATCACTGTCCGTACCCTTTCACCATCCTCTTTAAAAATCTTTACATAAGACTTTTTATAGACAAAATCACATATCTCGTCCAATCTTACCACCTTGTTACCGTCAGGGGTAGTAAGCTTGACAGAGTTGATATCAAGCGCTTCATCTTTATCAGGATCTTCTATACGTACACGGATCAGTCCTTTTTCATCAAACATCTTTCCATATTCACCTTTGAGGAAAGTACCTTTAAGTACTGAAGTGACATACGCTTCCGAAAAACCCAACATCTGTCCATACTCATTGACACGCAGTTTTAACTCTTTTACTCCCTCGGTTGCATTGTCTGTCACATCAAATACACCGTCTATGGATAAAAGTGCTTTTTTCAGTTTTTCTATGGCTTTAAGCTGTTTTTTTTCATCCAATACATTCAATCCTATCTCGATATCGTGCCCGACGATCCCGGTCTGGGGTACAAAAAGGTTGATCTCTGAAAAAACCTTTTTCCCGTTCGGTAAAGTTAACTTTTTAAACGCTTCCAGAACCTCTTCCTGTGTGATTTTGGCAAGTGCCTGGGCTTTGTGTTCTCTGATCATATCCGACCCGTCATACTCCAGTGAAAAGATAGGATTCAGATAGGTGTCGAAAAAATTCTCCGGTGCTTTTTCATGCAGGTTGATGAAGATATGAAAGAGGTTGTCTCCGGTTTCAAAGGTCTGGTCGGAATTGAACAATATACCGATCACAGAAGTGATGGAAGAGACTTCTCCTTCTCCTTCATTTTTTTTATAATAATCCAATAGTGCTTTTTCTATTTTGCTGACCATTTTTTCCGTATCTTCAAGTTTGGAATTGACATCGATCTTCCCGTTCAGATAAATCTGTGTAGAGTCAAAATCAGGGAAAAGTTTAAACTTTGTCAACCCCAGCATACCGATAGTTGACAAAATGATAAATGTGACCAGAAAAAAGAGAGAACGTTTTTTCTTTTTTAACAGTCTGCCCAGTAGTTTTTCATACAAGACATCCATTCTGATCCAAAAATCATTTCTGTCATGCTCACCTTTGGTATTTTTCATAGAAAAGAGCTCTTTGGAGTGAAGCGGTAAAAAATAAAAGGCTTCAAAAAGAGAAGAGATCAGCAGAATGGAGATCATCACAGGCAAGACTTTCATGAACATACCCATCTCGCCGGAAAGGATCAAGAGTGGTAAAAAAGCAAACACCGTTGTCAGTGTCGCGGTCAGTACTGCAGGGAACATTTCAATCGCACCATCTATGGCAGCTTCACGCGGTGTTTTACCCATTTCCATATGCCGGTAAATATTTTCTGCTACGACAATGGCTTCATCCACCAGCATTCCCAGGGCAATCAATGCACCCAGAAGAGTCAGCATATTCAAAGAGTAGCCTATCATATCTGCAGCGATCAGAGTGATCATAAAACTCGCTGGGATCCCAATAGCGACCACCAGTGCGATCTTGTAATTCACGGACATAAAAAGTGCCAAAAATACCAGTATCAATCCAAACAGGATATTGGAAGAGACAAGATTCAGTCTGTTCTTGATCCAGATAGAGGTATCGGTATAAGCTTCAAAAACAACATCTTTATACTCTTTCTGCACCTCGGTAAGCATCTGTTTGATCTCTCTACTCAGAGCGATCGCATTACCCTCTTTGGTTTTGTTGATATTGATGGAAATATTACGTACTCCATTGAAATGAGAGATCTCTTTACCTTCACTCAAGCCAAAGCTCACTTTGGCAATATCTCCCAGACGTACCCGCTTACCCGAAACGCTGATCAGTGTTGATTTCAGGGATTCAACACTTTTTTCTCCATTGATCGTAGAAAGGTAGAGGTGATTGCCTTTTTGCTCTATAGTACCTATGGGGAAAATGGAAGAGAGAGAAGAAATGGCTCGGTAGACACTCTCTTTGGAGAGTTCATACGCTGTCAGCTTCGTATTGTCTATGCTTATCAGTACTTCATCATCGGCATCTCCGCGGATAGTGATGCCACTGAGGTCTTTGTAGGAACTCAGCCTGCTTTTGAGATCTTCTGCAATAGTCAGCAGTCTTTTGGTAGGTACATCTCCCGAGATTGCGACCAGAAGCAAAGGAAAATCATGTACCGTGATCTTTGCGATCGGTTCATCCATATCTGCAGGCAGATCCCGTCTGACATTGGCAATGACATCTTTGACATCGGAAAGCACCAACTGGTTATCACTCCCCACTTTCACATCAGCTCTAATAGAAAAGAACCCGTTCTGTATGACTGTATCGATATTTTCCACTTCTGAAATACTTTTAAGATCATCTTCAATATTTCTTACTGCCATTTTATCCAGAACATCTGCTGATGCACCGGGGTAACCGCCTGTAATAGTGATCTGGTCAAGGGTGGACGGAGGAAATATTTCTTTAGGGATATCCTGATAGGCAAAAATAGAAAGTACCAGCATAAAGACCATCAGAATATGGTTGATGATCGGTTTGTCCACTGCAAAAGTGATAAATTTTCTTATCATTCCTGCTCCGAATCATTGATAACAAAAATCGTATCCGTAACCCTATTCTTAAATTTCAAAGCTTCAACATTTTGTTTCAGTATCATATTTTCCGCTTTGAGTGCTTCGACTTCTCTTTGGATCTTATTGACATTTTTACTTTCATAATAAATTTGATTACTCAGGTAGATCTTCACCATCGTCAGGATAAGCACAATGCTCACGATCATCAATATAACAGACATCATACCAAGAGTAATCCCGTTGGGTGCTGTTCTTTTTTTCTTATTTACCGTCATTAGTCCGTACCCGAAGATCTTTTAAATTTAAAACTTCGTAATTTTGCAGAACGGCTTCGGGGGTTGGTCTTCAACTCCTCTTTGCCGGCAATGACCGGTTTTCGGGAAAGAGCCTTACCGATATCATGGTTTTTACCACAGGTACAGCGCATTGCCTGGGGGTCACAGATACATGCCGTACTCCATTTTTTAAAACGTTTCTTGACCAATCTATCTTCCAGAGAATGAAAAGTGATCAACGAAACCACTTCACCTTTATAATGTTTGGCTTCTATTGCATCAAGCAAGCCTTCTATCTCGCCAAGCTCATTATTGACCTCTATACGGATCGCCTGGAACATCAGTGTGGCAGAATGTATTTTACCGCCTGGGGGAATGACCTGTTTGGCGATCTCCGAAAGTTCTTTGGCACTCTCTATATCTTTTTTAGCTCTGGCTTCCACCACTGCTCCTGCCAGTTTGCGGTAAGAACGTATCTCCCCGTAACTGTCAAAAATATATTCCAGTTTTTCTTTGCTGTAGGTATTGACCACTTCATAGGCACTTAACGCAGCCGTAGCATCCATGCGCATATCAAGGGTGTCTGATGTAAAAGAGAACCCCCGCTCTTTTTTGTCAAGCTGTAAAGAGGAGACCCCGAAATCTGCAAGTAATGCAGTAATGGGTGCCTCTTTTAAAGTGGGGAGTACCGTTGCAAATGTTCCCTTGTACAAGGTACTTCTTTCTGTAAAAGGCTTCAAACGTTCTTTTGAAAAGACCAATGCTTCATTGTCTCTGTCAATGCCAATATGTTTAAGCTGCGCATACCTCTTCAGTATTTCATAACTATGCCCTGCATAGCCGAGCGTACAGTCTACAAAATACCCTTCTCCCACCGTAGTGAAACTCTCTAATACTTCATCTAAAAGTACCGGTATATGTGGCGTTTCCAACAGCATCCCCTGTTCATTTTTCATTTCTAATTTCTATTTTCTACTTTTGCTGTTATAATACCAAAATAATACAAAAGGCTCAGCATCATGATAGACAAACATCTGATAAACGACATCAAACATGTCTCACTCTCACTTTTCAACAAAAACTTTTTCTCTGTCTATCACGGTTCCATCTCTGCCCGTATCTCTGCCAGTGCTTTCGTCATCAATTCACAAGATACGATACTGGATGAATTGACAGAAGACTCTCTGGTCAAACTTGACTGTCAAAAAAGAGACTACCGCTGGAGTCTGGCAAACTCAGATGCACACATCCATGAACTTATCTACAAAACCATACCCAATGCCAAATACGTAAGTTACACCATGCCGCCTTACGCAACTGCTTTCTCTTTGAAGCATGGAAAAGTAGCTCCCCAGGACTATTACGGCAAAAAGGTTTTAGGAAAAGTGATCGTGTATGATCCCAAGAATATTGAAGACTGGATAGAACGGGCTCCTTATGAAATACACCAGTTCTTTCAGAAAAATGACACCCACCTGCTTCTCATTAAAGGTTTTGGAGTGATCTGTTATGATCGGGATATCATAGAGATGGCAAAAAAGATATCGATCCTGGAAAATTCATGCAGGCTGCTTGCATTGAGTGCCACCCTCTAAAGTGTATCTATAGATGCTTGAAATCATTGTTCTTACTATATTTATTGCAACCATAACAAATCTTATTTTAATTCGTTTGCATATTCCGACAATCATAGGATATATCACCACCGGTATTATCATTACATATATTCTACAACTCTCCCACTCCATTAACTCTGAAGAGTTACATATTATTGCCGAATTCGGGATTGTCTTTTTGATGTTTACTATCGGTTTAGAGTTTTCCATACATCATATGGTTAAAATGCGTAAAGAAGTTTTTCTTTTTGGTTCCCTACAAGTCGGTCTCAGTATGCTTGTTTTTTATCTTTTGGCACATTATGCATTTGAACAAAATTTTCAGTCATCTATTATTATTTCTGCTGCACTTGCACTCTCGTCTACAGCCATTGTACTTAAAATACTCAATTCAAACAGGGAGATAAGCAAAGAGTATGGTAAACGCTCACTGGGAATCTTGATCTTCCAAGATATTATGGTGGTACCTATCTTGCTCATGATTACGATTCTCTCTTCCGAGAGTGTCTCCATGCAAGGACTTCTCATACAAACTGCCTTAGATGCCACTTTGCTGTTTGTCGTACTTTGGGCATTTGGAAAATTTATTCTGGATCCTTTTTTTAAAGAGGTAGTCAAAAGTGATTCCAATGAAATTTTCATAGGGTCTGTTCTTTTTGTGGTTATCGGTGCATCTACTCTGGCACATTTTTTTGGTTTCTCTTACTCTTTAGGTGCCTTAATTGCAGGTATGATTCTTGCTGAGACACGCTATAAATATCAAGTTGAAGCAGACCTCATCCCTTTTCGAGATCTTCTACTTGGTATTTTCTTTATTACGGTAGGGATGCAGATTGATTTTTCTGTTATTGGCAGCTACTACCTGATCATCATTGGATTGTTGCTTCTTTTTACCATTATAAAAATTACCATTATCTTTTTACTTGTTTTCCTCTCGGCACAAAAGCGTGTTGCACTCAAGACCGCTTTGGCACTCTTTCAACTCGGGGAATTTGGTCTGGTCATTTTTGAGCTTGCCAGTACCAAAAACCTCATTGACCCTACAGTCTCACAAGTGCTCGTTGTGATCATTTCTATCTCTATGATACTCACACCTTTTGTACTGCGCAATATCTCATCCATTGCCAACTTTATTTTACAAGATGAAGGCTTGAGTGATACCTGCCGCATAGAAAACACTACTTTGCAGGATCATGTAATTATTTTGGGTTTTGGACGTCTTGGCAGAGAAGTGTGCCAAACACTGGAGAGTTGCAATATCAAGTATATTGCTGTTGACAACAATATACATAATGTACAAGAGGCACAAAAAAGTGCTCACAATGTCATCTTTGGAAATGCCGGAAACAAAACCATACTCGAAGCCCTTAATATCAAAGAAGCTGCTGTTGTCATAGTAGCACTGGACAATGCCGAAAAGCTTCATCTCGTCTGTGATGTACTCAGGAACATTGCCGTACGAGCTAAAGTTGTTGTAAAAGTGGACAGGTTTGTAGAAAAAGATGCACTTAAAGAGGAGTTTCCAAACTACAATGTTCTGGTAGCTACTGAACAGATGGCAAAGGGTATGGTAGATTCTGTCTTGACCTGTGAATTACCACAATAATTTACAGTTACCCTTGTCACTTTTGTAAAGTATCTTTAGTTATACTCTCATTATAAAACCATTCTTCCATGAGGATATCACTCCATGAATCAGACAAAAAAAAGACTCAGTATTATCAATCTTGCGATTTCAATTACCGATATTGAAACCATTCAGCTTCAGGTTCTCAAGCTCAGACTCCTTAAGACCGATGAAAATATCCAGGAGATACTCTCCATGCTGCAAAATGAAAATTATGCCCAGGCACAGGCACTTATTACAACCTATATCGATACCCCCAGAAAAGAAGTCCTGCAAAGAACATTTCAAAAAGAAAAAGAAAAACGCCAGGCAAAAGAGAGCGCCGTTATCGATGAATTTGACCTCTTCAAAACAGAGGGGGAAAGTCATAAAAATACAGAGATCCGAACTTTGGATCTTGATGATATGCTGAGACTCGAATCAGAAGGAGAAGAAGCGCATTTTATGGCAGTGAAAGAAGCTCCTAAAGAAGAGAGCAGGTTACTTGATCTTGACGATATGTTACGCTTTGAAGAAGAAGTAAAAGAAAACAGACCAAGAGCAGTTCATGAAGAGATAGATTTTGACAGCATACTCAATGTCAAGAATGAAGATATACTTCCGGACAACATTGACATAGATATAAGCCATTCGGCAAACAATGATTTTTGGTACCAGGAAGAGAGTCATACAGCACAGAGTAAATCTGTTCCCAGAGATACCTTTTTTGATGAAGTAGAGAATGATGAAACTCCAGAAACAGTGGAGAAAAAGAGTCCGATCATAGAATATCCTTTTCCTGAACATCAAAACGATACAGAAGAAGAGAAAAAAGAAGAAACAGAACTTCAAACCCTGCAGGAGACAAAGCCAGATACGATCATCTATAAGTCCATACCGTACATAGATCAGAAATTTAAAAACATGCAAGTGCAATACCCGGTTCTCGAAACATCAGATGAGCACTTTACAAGTATTGACACATGGTTGCTTAAGATCTCCAATGACGGCTATACAGAACAGGAAATTGAAGAGATGATCCAAACCATAGATGCACTTCGATCCGACAATAGTGCTGAAGCAGCACAACTCCTACTCATCTCTGCTGCAACAGAATCAAAATATGCACAGTTCAGACTTGCACGGACACTTTACAAGGGAGATATACTCCAAAAAAATCTTCCTGAAGCATTTACCATTATCAACCGTTTGGCCACTTATGATGACTACCCTGAAGCCATTTGCGATCTGGCACAATTCTATGAATATGGCGTAGGTATTGAAAAAGACAAGGTTAAAGCAGAAGAACTTTACAAAGAAGCAAAAGATGCGGGCATCAAAAGAGCTACAGAGCATTTTGAACGACTGAAAAAAGGAAATAAAAGTTTCTTTACCTTTCTTACAAAATAAAATATATCCTGTACAATAAAAAAGCGTCTGGACACGCTTTATTTATACCTTCTTTTCCAGTTTTTCGATCCCGGCATAGGCAACATCCATCATTTTGTCTATCTCCTCATAGGTGATGATATAGGGTGGCATAAAATAGATAATATGTCCAAGAGGACGCAGCAGTACACCTTGTGTTAAAGCATATTCATACAGTTTCAAGCCTATACGTTCTCTGGCATCATAGCCTTGAAGTTCTATGGCGGCTACCATCCCCTGCTGTCTCACCTCTTTTACATTGGGTAATGCTTCAAAGCTTTTCAATCTTTTCTTTATATAGGCAGCCTTCTTCTCATTCTCCGCCAACACATCATTCTGTTCAAATATCTCAAGTGTTGCCAGCGCGGCAGCACAGGCTAAAGGATTACCGGTATAACTGTGCGAATGCAAAAATGCTTTATATTCATTATAGTCACAATAAAACGCAGCATATACATCCTCTGTGGTCATCACCACAGAGAGAGGCAGGTATCCACCTGTCAAGCCTTTTGAAAGCGTCATGAAATCCGGGGAAACATCGGTATGGTCAAATGCAAACATTTTACCGGTGCGCCCAAAACCCGTCATGATCTCATCTGCGATCAGATGCACATCATATTTTTGTGTCAACACTCTGGCTCCGGTCAGATAATCTGGATGATACATATGCATACCGCCTGCTCCCTGAATAAGTGGTTCAAGTATAAAGGCTGCGATCTCATCCGATCTTTCTATCAGTACCTGTTCTAGAAGACCCAAAGCTTCCACTGCTGCTTCCTGACTTTGATCTTTTGGCACAGCTACCTGCATATTGGAGATCAGGAGTGGTTCATAGGTTGTTTTATAAAGCGCAACATCCCCCACGGAAAGTGCACCGATCGTTTCACCATGATAGGAGTTTGTCAATGATAGAAAAACAGGTTTACGTTTACCCGAATTAAGATGATAATGATAACTCATTTTTAATGCCGCTTCAACAGCAGAAGAACCATTGTCAACGTAAAATACTTTTTTCAAAACCTCCGGTGTGATGTTGACAAGTTTATGTGCCAGTTCAACAGCCGGTTCATGGGTAAATCCTGCCAAAAGCACATGTTCAAGTGTATCAAGCTGTGTTTTGATCTTTGCATTGATCTGCGGATTGGCATGACCAAAAAGGTTGACCCACCAGGAAGAGACTGCATCTATATAGCTGTTACCTTCAAAATCATAAAGATACACACCTTTCCCTGATTGAATGGGAATAAGCGGTAAAGTTTCATGGTCTTTCATTTGCGTACAGGGATGCCATATGACTTCCAGGTCACGCTGCATCATCATAGCGTTTGTATTTGTCATTCTTTACTACCCCTTTTTTGAATTTACAACTTGTTATAAGGAGATCGTTCACTACCTTACCACAAGCTTATTTAGGTAAAATATTGTACAAATTTTTAGATTGAAGGTAGATGAAAAATGATTAGTTGGATGCAGAAGCACAATAAATACCTGGTGTGGACCATTTGGGTAGCAACCATTGCATTTATTGGTGCAGGTTTTGTAGGTTGGGGAAGTTATGATTTCGGTGCAAAAGCCGGTAATGTGGCAAAAGTAGGAAGCATTGAAATTCCACAGACAAAGCTCAATACAGTTTATTCAGACCTGTATGGACAGGTCAATCAGCAGATGCAAGGGCAGCTCGATGATAAAAAAGCCAAAGAAATGGGTCTGGTAAAACAAGCATTCGCAAGGATCAATACGCAGACAAAACTGCTTAACTTTGCCAAAGATGCGGGGATCATCGTTTCTGATGCAGAAGTTGCCAAAACACTTGGAAACATTAAAGCATTTCAAAAAGACGGCCAGTTTAACAAAGATATCTATCAGAGTTTTCTGAACTCCAGACGGATGAAAGCCAAAGTATTTGAAGCACAATTGAGAGAAGAGATCATACTCGGCAAAACGATGGCTTTACTCAATGTTAATGCACTTCCATTAGAGATAGAAACGATCTCTTCTGCGATGAATGTGGCAGACAAGATCGCTTATCAGGTATTGACAACTGCTGATGTGAATATTTCACTGGATGATGCTGCGATCAAATCTTTCTGGGAAACACAGAAAGAAAACTTCATGACACCCAAAACTTATGAACTTGCTCTTGTCTGGACTGCAGGCAATGATGCAAAAGTGACAGAAGATGAATTAAAAGAATTTTACAATACCAACTCTTTCAATTATACAGATGCAAGCGGTAAACAATTGTCTTTTGAGGATGCAAAAGAGAAAGTATCTTCAGACCTTAAATTGAAAAAAAGCAAAAAAAGTGCACAGAAAAACTATATTGCTTTCAAAAAAGGAAAGCTTGAAAATTCTGAAACGGTCACACTTGCACTCAATGACCCCAAGTTGACAAAAGAAATTTGGGATGACATTCAACAAAAGAACATTTCCGATATCACTAAACCAAAAGTGGTGGCTGATCGATACGCCACAGTCAAGATCCTGAATATTAAAGAACCGCAGGTTAAAACTTTTGAAGAGGCAAAAAGTGAAGTGTCTGATATCTATGCTTCCCAGGCAAAAAAAGAAGCACTTTTAAAACTTGCTGAATCAAGATTGAAAAATTTTGATAAGAGCCAAACGAATATCTCTGATTTTGTTACTTTAGAGAAACATGACAACCTGAAACCACTAAATTTACAAGAAAGTTTACAATTTTTACAAAAACTCTTTACATCTTCAGAAGAAAACGGTATTATAAGCGTATTGGATAAAGTTATAGTTTACAATATTATAGAGCAAAAACTCTTACCGATGGACGGAAATAAGACAGATCTTGTAAAACAGACTGTCAATCAAGTAAAACAAAACATATTTGAATCTAATCTTATTAAGATGCTTGACGAAAAATATCCTACAGAAGTTTATATGGAAGGACTTACAAATTGAGTGACACAATTTTAGCTATCGATATCGGTTCCACAAAAATATGTGCTATCATAGCTGAGATAAATGAGGGTAATATTCAGATACAAGGTCATGGTATCTCAAAATCACAGGGGATCAAAAAAGGTGCCATTACCAATATAGAACTTGCATCAAAATCGATTAAGAAAGCGATCGCGGATGCCAAGCGTATCTCTGGAAGCAATATTACTTCTGCTACCGTCTCCATCTCAAATGCCTATGCAAAAAGCCTCAACTCTACCGGTATCGTCAATATACCGCATAAAGATATTTCCATTAAAGAGATCACCCGCGTGATGCAAACAGCGCTGTATAATGCCAATGTACCTAATGAATATGAGGTCATTCACGTATTACCGTATAATTTCAGAGTAGATGATCAGGATTATATTGAAGATCCATATGGTATGAATGCAAGCCGTATGGAAGTGGATGTCAACATCATTATGACACAGAAGTCTAACCTTTCAAATCTTAAAAAAGCTGTACGCTCTGCAGGTGTCGAGATAGACGGTATTGTACTGAGTGGCTATGCTTCAGCCATTGCTACCATGGATGAAGATGAAAAAGAGCTTGGTGTCACAGTGATCGATCTTGGTGGCCAGACAAGCAATCTTGTGGTTCATACAGGAAATTCCATACGATACAACGACTTCCTCGGTGTAGGGTCGAATCATATTACCAATGACCTTTCTATGGCACTTCATACACCGTTGCAGATCGCTGAAGGTGTCAAGATACGCCATGGGAACCTTATTGAAACTTCAAATGAAGTGATCGAACTTCCTGTGATAGGAGATGAAGAGAACCGTAATGGAGTCTCTCTGGAGATCGTACATTCAGTGATCTTTTCCCGTGTAGAAGAGGCACTGATGATCCTGGCTAAATCCCTTGAAAAGTCTGCCCTTAAAGAGCAGATCGGTGCAGGAGTCATTCTAACCGGAGGTATGACGAAACTCAAAGGTATCAGAGAGTTGGCACAATCTATCTTCTCTTCTATGCCGGTACGTATTGCCTATCCGCGTGAAATTGACGGACTCTTTGATGAACTCAAAGACCCGGCATTTTCTACGGTCGTCGGTTTGTTACTTTACAAAGCAGGCGAACATACACAGTATGAGATCAATTTCCAGCAGAAGTTGATGCATTCTAAAGATATGTACACAGATGACCTTGATGATATCCGTATCAAAAATACCGTTGAAGAAGTAAGTAAACAAGAGGTGAAGAAAGAAAAACAAAAAAGTTCTGAAGATCTTGAACCGATCAGATTTGATGATCTGCCGGATATTGGGAAAGAGAATAGCAATCCATTTAAAAAACTGACAAACTGGGCAAAACAACTTTTTTAAGTTGGCTTTTTTGGTAGATTTTAAATACACAACATATAAAGGAGGAAGAGATGGAAGAGTTTGAAATAGATATAGTAGAAGCGAAGTGTACAACAAACGGTGCAAAAATAAAAGCAATCGGTGTAGGTGGTGGTGGTGGAAACATGATCAACCATATGATACAGGAGGGAATCAACAGTATTGACCTTATTGTTGCCAATACAGATGCACAGGCATTGGATTCTTCACTTGCACCATTCAAAATGCAATTGGGAATGAATGCAACCAGAGGTCTTGGTGCAGGAATGGTTCCAGACAAAGGTAGAGAAGCAGCCCTGGAAAGTTTTGAAGATATCAAAACGATGCTAGAGGGTTCTGACATTGTCTTTATCTCTGCCGGCCTTGGTGGCGGTACAGGTACAGGTGCTGCACCTATCATTGCACAGGCAGCAAAAGAAGTTGGTGCATTGACTGTTTCCATTGTCACCTCTCCTTTTAAATTTGAAGGTAGAAAAAGAACCAAGCTCGCCAAAGAAGGTTTGGAAGAACTTAAAAGAGAGAGTGACTCTATTATCGTGGTTCCAAATGAAAAACTTCTTTCTATCGTTGAAAAAAATCTCGGTATCAAAGAGAGTTTCAGAATGGTAGATGATATTCTTGCGCAGGCAGTCGGCGGTATCTCAAAAGTGATCCTCTCTCATGGAGACAATGACATCAACCTTGACTTTGCCGATGTAAAGACCGTTATGGGTCACAGAGGTCTTGCACTAATGGGTGCGGGGTACAGTACAGGAACAAATGCAGCCTATGATGCAGCAAAAGCAGCGATTGAATCTCCACTGCTTGACAATATCTCTATTGACGGTGCGATGGGTGTACTTGTACACTTTGACATTCACCCAGACTACCCTATTATGGAGATCGGTGAAGCAATGAATATCGTTGAAGAGTCAGCAGATGAAGATGCATCTGTGATCTTTGGTACAACAACCAATGAGAACATGGATATTGATGAAGTCCGTATTACAATCGTTGCAACCGGATTTGAAGATAAAAATGCTATTGCAGAGCCTACGGTAAGAAAGCAGGCAACACTTCCTGACTCAAATACAACAACGATTAATACGCTTAGATCTGCGAACAGAATGGTTGTTGGCGGGTACAATGGGGATCATGAAGATATCCTTGATGTTCCTACTTTCCTCAGAAAGCAAATGGACTAAAAAAACAAAACTCCTTTTTTATAAGACAAAGAGCTTCTTCCCTCTTTGTCTCTTTTCTTAATTTTTACTTTTTGTAACTTTTCCCCTATATCATATTTCTAGGATAATTTTGCTATGATAACGCAAATATTTTTTAGGAAACAGACAATGAAATACATTAAAAAATTCACTACTATTGCCACGGTAACAGGTCTTGGCGCACTCCTTGCCACAGGTATTACAGGATGTACCGGAAATTCGGGTCAGCAACAGGAAGAGGTACAGGCGAAAGGTGCCTTTGTCATCATAGAAGAAACAGCTCCCGGAAAATACAAGATCAAAGATGAATTCCCTGCAGATGAAACACGTATCGTACTGAAGCAGCTTGATGGTGTGGAACGTGTCTTGACCAAAGAGGAGATGGACAAGCTTGTCAAAGAAGAAGAAGCAAAGATCGATAATGGCACTTCACAGTTGACACAGAAGAACCCTGAAGTTTCACAAGGCATGGGCTTAGGCTCAGTCCTCCTTTCCAGTATTGCCGGTGCGATGATCGGTTCGTATATAGGAAACAAGCTTTTTGGAAACCAGAACTACCAAAACAACCGTAAAGCAGGATACAAATCTCCATCAACCTACTCTCGTTCTCAGAAAAGTTTTTCAAAAGCGAAAAAAACCACTTCAAAAAGATCCGGATTCTTTGGCAATAAAAAGAGTTCAGGGAAAAAAGGCGGATTCTTTGGAGGGTGATGCATGATACAGCTACAAAAAACTGCACCTCTTGACACTGACTATCTTGAATCCTTAGGCTTTGTCTGGCATACAGACTCTGATGACACTTCATATATTTCGGATGAACTTATTGTCATTTCTGAAGCAGAAGCGGAAGCCTACTATAAAGCAACAAACGAACTTTATGATATGTTCGTGGAAGCTGCCGAACATGTGGTTGAAAACAATCTCTTTCATGAAATAGGCATCCCGTTTAATCTGGTTGATGTCATTAAAGAGTCTTGGGAAAATGATGTACATTGGCATCTCTACGGACGTTTTGATCTTGCAGGCGGCATTGATAACAGACCCATCAAACTGCTTGAATTCAATGCAGATACACCTACAGCACTTTTTGAAACTGCCATTGTACAATGGGCAATTTTAAAACAAAACAATTTGGAAGAAGAGAGTCAATTTAATGCACTCTATGAAGTACTTGTTGACAACTTTAAAAGACTGGTCACACTTGAAGAGGATGTCTCTACCTTTGAAGAACATTATGACGGTTGGAATTTCCTCTTTACTTCTGTACGTGGAAACTCTGAAGAAGAGAATACAGTCAGACTGCTTCAACACATTGCGGAGGAAGCAGGATACAACACTGAATTCGCATATATTGATGACATCGAATTTGATGCCAATGAGGGTATCTTCTATAACGATACCAACTATGAACTCTGGTTCAAACTCATCCCCTGGGAAGATATTGCTCTGGAAGAATCCGATCTGGCAATGTTGTTGACAACTATCATCAAAAATAAGAAAGCGATCATTTTCAATCCGGCATACACCCTACTCTTCCAGAGTAAAGGAATATTGAAAATATTATGGGATCTTTATCCGGATCACCCACTTCTGCTTGAAACTTCTTTTGAACCGTTAGAGGGTCAAAAACAGGTAGAAAAACCTATATTCGGTAGAGAAGGCGGTTCAGTCACGATAGTAGATGAGAATAACCAGAAAATACTTTCCATAGAAGGTGACTACGACAGCCATAAAATGGTCTATCAGGCCTATACGGAACTTCCTACAGACAATGAAGACCAAAGCTATCAGGCTGGTGTTTTTTATGCCTATGAGGCTTGTGGACTTGGCTTTAGAAAAGGTGGGAAGATCTTAGATAATATGTCTAAATTTGTAGGGCATATCGTTAAGTAAATAGATGAATTCTAGGGACAAGGTATGCCTTGTCCCTAGAAAGCAGAAGTAGATTTAAAACTGCTTCTCCAAAAATGGAATGATCTGCTTCTTACGGCTCATCACACCTTTTAACCAAACCTGAGGAGCATCTTCCAGTGTTACATCAAATGCATTTTCAATCTTACTCACATCATCAGAAAGTACAAGCAGTTGTGATCCCTCTTGCATAATATCTGTCAAAAGAAGAAGTACCGTATGTCTATTCCCCTCTTCTTTCAGTTCTTTCATCGCAGCAAAAAGGTCTTCTTTCATGGTATCAAATACAGAAAGGTCAACCACTTCAAGCTGTCCGACACCGATCTTGTTTCCACCCATATTGAAGTCTTTGAAATCTCTCAGTACCAACTCTCTTGGCGTAGCATTAAGCACATTTGATTTGACAATGAACATTTCCATTCCCAATGCTTTGTAATCCTCAATACCGGCGATCTCTGCCAACTCTTTACAGGCTTTGGTATCTTCTTTGGTACAGGTCGGTGATTTGAAAATGACCGTATCACTCAATATCGCACACATCATCATGCCTGCAAGTGCTTTAGGTATCTCAACATCATAGTAATCGAACATCTGTTTGACGATCGTGTTGGAACAGCCAACAGGACGTACCCACATTTCCAAAGGTGCATTGGTTTTAAGGTCCCCAAGTTTATGGTGATCTACGATCCCCAGGATCGTTGCTTCAGCAATATCTTCAGGACTCTGTGAACTCTCCATAAAGTCAATAAGATACACATTTTCACCTGCATATGAGGTTTTCAAAAGTGGTGCTTCATACCCAAACTTTTCAAGTATCCATTGTGTTTCAGGATTGAGCTCACCCTGTCTGGCAGGGATACACTCTTCACCCAGTTTGTTTTTCAAATATGAAAGCGAAATCGCACCTACGATCGAATCTGTATCAGGAGTCGTGTGTCCAAATATATATGTTGCCATCTGTTTTCCTATCTTGGTTTTATTTGCGGGATTATATCATACTTTAGAGCAATCTACAGATACGATCTTTACCTCATCACGGTCTATACGTGCAGCAGTTAATTCTCCACCCCACAGGCAGCCGGTATCTAAGCCCAGTACGTTATCATCCTGGTACAGACCCAATGTTGACCAGTGGCCAAAAATGATCTTCAGGTCAATATCTTTTCTGTGATGACACTCAAACCAGGGTTTTAACCCTTTCTCTTTCAATGCTTTGGTAGGCGGACCTTTTTGGTCAAAATCCAAACGATGATCTTTGTAACAGAAACGCATGCGTATAAAAGAACTGACAATATAGCGGTCGATATCAATATGACTGGCATTTCTGTCAAAACGCTCCACTCCGTGTTTGAACATCTGTGTTAACCATATCTCGACATCATCACGACTCAATCTCTCTTCGATTCGTTTGCTGTATTCCAGTGCCATACCGAGATCGAACTCTGGAGAGATCCCCGCATGTGACATACAATACCCCAAAGCATAATCCACATGCAGAAACTTTTGATGGCAAAGCCACGCAATAAGTGTTTTGGCTTTTGGAGACTGAAGTATAGGATCAATGGTTTCATTAGATTTTTTCACACCATAATAAGCTGCTATCAGTGCAAGGTCATGGTTTCCCAGGACAATGATCACTGACTCTTTAATACTATAAAGATATTCCAATACTTCTAAAGATTTTGGTCCACGGTTCACAAGATCCCCTGCGACCCACAAGGTATCTTTAGCCGGGTCAAACTCAACTTTAGTGAGTAGTCTCTGTAGAGAGTCATAGCATCCTTGAATATCTCCTATAGCCCAAACTGCCATTACAATAACTCCTTATAGATTTTACATTTCTCATTAAAAGACATTTTTGCATAGGCAGATGAAGGAGAAGGCAGATACACCCTCTCTATTTCCAAATAGCCAAAATGAGTTTCAAAAAGTGCCTGTGATTTTTTCCCTGTAAATGCCAGCTTTTTTATAGTTGGGTTCTCTTCTAAAAATACAGCGATGTTATTCACCTCTTCATTTTCTAAGGAACTATCCAATGAGTTATCGCGTGAGCAAGCTTTTATCATATCCCAAAGACCATATTTGCACTCTTTTAAGAGCCAGATCTTTTGATCACGGTTATTGACAGGGTATGAGGTTATCGTTTCCAAAATCTTCCAGAACTGATTACGCGGATGTGCATAATAGAAATTGTTTTCAAAAGATTTAATACTCGGAAAAGAACCCAGTATCAAGATCTCTGTATCTTTGAAAACGATAGGCTTAAAAGGATGTTCCAAAATTTTATCTTCCATACTGCCTGATCCTTATTTTATCTCGCCTACACGGCTACACTTCGTTCCGACCGTTTCGGTTCCAAAGCTACAAACGACAAGCAGTTGTCGTTTGCTTACGCTTCTCATTTACAAGCTTTCTGCATATTTCTCACCATCAGAACCAATAATGCTAAAGAGAAGATCTTAAAATTGATCTCTGATCCTTTATGGGTATTGATGAAAGCTGCTGATTTTGTCATCTCTTCACCTGCCAACTGCATGGTCAGGATATCTGGGATGTAGTATTGTGAAAAAAGCAGACCGGTTGTAAATACGAAAAAGGTTGCTACCTGCGTGATGGTATCTCTCTCAAATTTTTTGTATTTGTACCCTTCATAAAGTGCGACCATGATCAACATGAAGTTCACTAAATAAGAGAGCCTTACAAAGTTCTGTGTCATGATTAGTCCTTCCTGATAGTGACTTAACACTTCAGATCCTAACCATTGTTCCGTATGAAAAGTCACGGGTGCTACGACAATACCTGCGTAGAGTCCTGCACCCAGTACAGCACCTAAAAGTGTCAAATAAGCCATTGTTGCCATTCTAAAATATTTATTCATTTTTCATTTTCCTTATGCTAGTAAAACTCTATTACAAATCCGCGATCAAAACCTGCAAGATCTTTATAGAATTGAACGGATTTTACTCCAACTTCTTTAACAAAAGCTTGTATCGGCTCTTTTTGATCATAACCCATTTCACATGCAAGGTATTTTGTGCCTTTTACTTGTGTATTAACGATAATTTGTTTTAAAAGTTCATCACCGACTCGACCTCCGAACAATGCCTCTTTAGGCTCATAATCCACCACATTGGATTTCAACAAAAAATCTTCAGCAATATAGGGAGGATTGGAAACGACCAGTTCCAAAGTTTCAGGGACTTCATCGATCAGGTTGGATCTTCTTAATTCAATCTGATCTTTCAATCCGAAAGTATCTCTGTTTCTCCCTGCCACTTTCAAAGGCGTATCACAAATATCAGTGGCAATGATCTTTAATTGAGGAAACATACGTGCCAAGACCACAGAGATAGCGCCGGAACCTATACCTATTTCAGCCATACGTGTGATCTTCTCTTTTTCAATGATCTCTGCTACCAGATCTATCAGTATCTCCGTTTCCGGCCGGGGGATCAGTACTCCAGGTTCTACAGCCAAATGAATATCATAAAAACTGGCAGATCCTACGATATATTCATACGGTTCATGTTTGACTCTGCGTAGTACAAGCTTCTTAAAACCGTCAAGATCTTCAAGCTCATCCGAAGCATGAATGATCAAAAACATACGGTCTCTGTTCAGATGATATGCCAAAAGCAGTTCTGCTTCATACAAAGGCCGTTCGCAACTCTCTTCAAGTTGAGAAGCTGCCCATTTAATACTTTCATTGATTGTCATTGTCTATTTATTTCCAAAAATTATATTAATTTACTTTAATACTGTATACTTGTAGTAATTATAGCGAAGTATTTCTCACTATTTCAATCCAAAAAGGCACTCAATGGTTTCCAACTACCAGTTCCCCCAATTCCCCAAAAGCAAAATATTTGAAAAGATGAAAAACTCTTTTGTCAAAAGATTTTTAACGGACAAAGCAAGTATCCGCTATCTCGAAGAGGGATTCATTAAAGCCACTGATATACCTTTTGTCAAATATATCGGAATGAAAGAAAATAATGAACAACTCTCTTTGGATCTTAAAAAAACCGTCTGTAACCATGTTGAGACCATTCATGCCGCTGCTCAGTTCACTTTAGCAGAAACAGAGAGTGGGATGCGTTTACAGAGCCTTTTCCCGGAACTTGAACAAAAAGTCATCCCTCTAGTGAGGGAGGCACAGATCAAATATAAAAAGCCTGCCACACAAAAGATCATTGCTTACTCATTTGTTGAAGATGAAGCAGTGGAGAAATTTAAACAGCAGTTCGCCAAAAAAGGCAGAGCATTGCTTCAGATCAGAGTGGAGATCCGTGATATTGATGATGTACTGACTTCTGAAGCACGCTATACCTGGTATGTACAGGCACGTGTTGATTGATTCTTACTCTTTATCTATATAGGCAAAAATACCATCATTCGGTAATGCCGGTTCTTCAAGTTTCTCCTCTTCCCCTATGATCACATTGCTCGCATCATAACCCAATTCTTTAAGTCTCTCAAGTACCGGGGGATGAGTATAATAGAAGAAGATCACCAAAGGATGAGATTTTGGAAATGCTTTATTCTCTGTGACAAGTTTCATAAGGGCTGAGACCAAATTCTCTTTCCCTCCCATTTTTGAACCAAATTCATCCGCTGCATATTCATTGTGACGGCTGACATATGACATGACCGGAGTAAAGACAAAACTCACAAGAGGTAAAAGTAGCATCAGCATCGCTATCTTGACACCTGCTTCAGGAGAAACGCCCATGGCAATAAAAAGGTCATCCGGCAAATGTCCAAAAAGATAAAAAGAGATGAAAAGTAAAACACCCATCAGAGCGATATTCTTCCAAATATCTCCATGAGAGAAATGTCCCAATTCATGTCCCAATACAGCCAAAAGTTCCTTTTGGTTCAGTTTTTCAACCAAAGTATCAAAAAGAACCACCCTTTTACTTTTTCCTAAACCACCGAAAAATGCATTCAAACGGCTATCACGCTTGGAAGCGTCCATGATGAAAATACCGTCACTTTTCAATCCTGCCTGCTCCATCAGCCTGATAATGGCATCTCTGAGTTCCCCCTCTTCCAACGGAGAGAATTTATTGAAAAGGCTCATGAAGAACGGCATAAGAACATTGGCCATGACTGCAATAGAGAACATAAGGATAAAGCCCAGGAGCCACCAATTCGCATAATTTGAAATGATCCATGCCAAAAGTGAAAAGATCACACCGCCGATCACAAAGAAAAGCAGTGCGGATTTTAGGTTGTCCATAATAAACATCTTCGGAGTCATTTTGTTAAATCCGAAATCTTCATCGATCTTGAATGTCTGGTAAAGCTGAAAAGGAAGCCCTACCACATAGTTAATAGCGATAAATCCAAAGAGAAAGAGGACTGCCTGTATAATCGCATTTTCTGCATGTATAAGGGAAGACAAAAAGACAAACCCGGCAAGTACCCACCATACGAACATCAGGTAATCCACAAACATTTCAACCAGTGAAAGTTTCTCTTTGGCAACGGCATAGTTGGCAGCAACCGTATATTTTCCTTTAGGCATTAAGACAGGGTCTTTCCGTTTCTCGTCATTGATATATCCTATCTGCATGACTGAAATGTATATTCTCATAAATGTATAAATGGTGTATAAAGCAAGTATTATTTCCAACATTAGCATTCCTTATTAATTCGTTAGTGAAATATATCAGGATGAACTTTATCAAGCCTTAAAATTGACTCTCTTTGCTATAATTACAGCAATAATAACCAAGGAACAAATGTGGCACTTATTGACCTCTTCGACATTAAAAAACAGTATGACATTAAAGTACTTCTGAAGCATGTAGATTTTCATCTCAATGAAGGGGAACGCATTGCCGTAGTCGGGCAGAACGGATGTGGAAAATCGACGCTGATGAAGATAGTGCTGGGCACAGAAGAACCTACAGAGGGTAAACGTGTTGTAGGGAACAATATACATATAGAGATGCTTGCGCAGCAACCGCATTTTTCGACGACCTTAAATGTAAGAGATGCCATCCTGAATGAGCTTAGTGAACTTAAGGAGGCACAGGAGAAGCACAGTGAACTCAGCTCTGCAGTGGCTCAAGATTTTGAGAACAAAGACCTTTTGGCCAAACTCGAAGAAGTTTCGGCCTACCTTGACCACCACAATGCCTGGAACCTCGATGACAAAATAGAACGTATCTTGCAGGAATTCAAACTCAAAGAGTATGAAGATCGTCTGGTCATCTCCCTCTCAGGTGGGGAACAGCGACGTGTAGCACTGGCTTCTCTCGTGCTTAAAAAACCGGACGTTCTGCTCCTGGATGAGCCCACCAACCACCTGGATGTCTATATGGTTGAGTTTTTGGAAGAGATACTGCTTAAAGAAAAATTTACCCTGCTCTTCATCTCACATGACAGACACTTCATTGATACCATTGCCACTTCAGTCGTAGAAGTGGAAAATCAGAAACTTGTCTCTTACAAGGGTGGCTACCGTGACTATCTGCATCTCAAAGAAGAGCGTATGAAATCCCTTGCCAAAACCCACGATACACTCACCAAATTCCTCAAGCGTGAAGAGGAATGGCTTGGTAAAAGTGTCCGAGCCAGAGAGAAACGTAACCAGGGACGGAAGGCAAGGGTCTTTGAACTTAGAGAGCAGGCACAGAAGAACCCCACACTTATACGCAAAATGCAGGTCGAACTTGAACGTGAGAAAAAAAGCTGGAAAGGAGAAAAGACCCTAAGCAAAAGAAAAATGCTTTTTGATGTGGAAAATCTTCGCTACAGTATTGCCGGGAAACTGCTCATAGAAGACTTCTCCACCAGGATCCTGCAAAAAGACAAAATAGCCATTGTGGGAGTGAACGGTGCGGGAAAATCTACGCTTCTAAAACTCCTGCTTGAACGTCTGAAACCTGATGCTGGAAGCATTAAAAAAGGAGAATTCTCCATAGGCTACTTTGACCAGCACAGAGAGATGCTCGATGATGAGCACACCCTCATTGAAACTTTTTGTCCAGACGGGGGTGACCATGTCGATGTACAGGGTGCACATATGCATGTTTTTGCCTACCTTAAAACCTTTCTCTTTCCTGAAGAGTATATGAGTAAAAAAGTAGGTCAGCTCAGTGGCGGTGAAAAGAACCGTGTGGCACTAGCACTGCTCTTTACCAAAAATGTAGAATGCCTGATACTCGATGAGCCTACCAATGATCTGGATATCCAGACCATTAATATTCTCGAAGACAAACTCATCAGCTTTCAGGGTGCCCTGCTCTTTGTTTCCCATGACCGCTACTTCATAGATAAGATCGCCTCCAAACTTTTTATTTTCAAAGGCAACGGGTTGGTTGAAGAGTCTTACCAAAGCTACACAGAGTACCTGGAGATAGAGAAAGAGATGAAAGAACTTTCTGCTCTTGCGCAGGAAGTACAAAGTACTGTTAAAAAAGAAGAGAAGCCTAAAAACAAAACACAGACCAAATTGAGCTACAAAGAGCAAAAAGACCTGGATACCCTGCCCGATGAGATAGAAGCTATGGAAAATGAAATAGAAGCGTTAAATCACTGCCTTAGTGATCCAAAGTGCTATCAGAAAAAAGGACTTACTGCCATTTCAGAAGAGCTGGCAATACTGGAAAGGGTCTATGAAGAAAAAAGTGATCGTTATCTGGAAGTGCTGGATATCTATGAAAGTCTGCAATAAGCCGCTAGATCAATAATAGATCACGACAGAGCGTCTTCCCCATCGTAGTGCTCTTCTCCTGTTAGTTCCCATATAGATATCAATACGTTTACGGTATCTTTTATTCATTTTATCTCGTACGGTATAAAGCCCCGAAAGTCCTCCGATCCTTACTTTTGAACCGTTTCGTAACCCATATCTCGTAAGCATATCTCTTGATACCGCTATAATCTTCATTCCCGGACGAATACGGTTATTCCATGCAGCCAGGAAAGGTGTTTTATCGGTCTGCCCACGATGTGAGCTATAAGCAGTTGCAGTGACACGAAGTTTTCTTTTACCAAAACCTCTGATCATTTTTGATTTCTTGGCTTCTGCTCTCTTCTTCGCTTCCCGTGCCTTTCTCTCTTTTTCCAATTGGGCGATCTTATAGGGAAACGGCAAAACAAGTTTTTTACCTATACAGATAACAGAGCTTTTTTTCAACTGATTGTATTTCAAAATGTCTTTGCTTGAAAGATTAAAATCCTGTGCAATCGATCCCACATTGTCTCCAGGCTGAATGGTATACTCTGCTTTTGCAATAATGTCTACCATCTCCTGTTTCATAGGTATGATCAGTTTTTTTCCGATCTTGAGTGGCTCAGCTTTTTTAAGCTGATTTAATTCTCTGAGTTCAGCTGTTTTCAAACGGAATTTTCTTGCGATCGTACTCAGAGTATCTCCACGTTCAACCGTATAAAAACTTTTTAATTTTTCTTTTTCTTTTTCTTTTTCCTTTTGTTCTTCTGGTGGTTTGATCTTCTCAACAATTTCATCACTAGGAACACATACAGTCTCTTTTTGTTTTTTGGCATAAGATTCTTCTGCCATTTTTAGTATCTTTGCCAAGGTTGCTGCTCTGCGTATCTCCAACTCTTTTGAGAAAGATTGTTCATTATCATTAGGTGCGCTCTCTATATTCAAGCTTTCAAGTTGTCGCTCCTGGCTTCCTTCATAACGTATGGGTTTTTCGATCTTGACATATTTTTCTATCATATCAACAACAGAAATAACTTTTACAGAGGTTTTTTTAGGAACAGGCAGTGTTTTATCAATGATCAGTTTTGTTTCATCTTTCTGATACTCTATCTCTTTTGCTATCAAGAACTTTGTACTGTAAGGATTACACTTTGACATTCCTCCTGTAGCGACTCTACACTCCAGAGACCCTTTGGCAGAAGCTGCAGTGATGATAAAAGGAAAGAGGCAAAGTATAAAATATTTTCTGGACATTACGTGATGCTAAACTTAAACTACAGAAAGTTTAACATTTCTCCTTTAATAGATTCTTTTTCTACGACAATAGTGTGTTTCACTTCTTTGTCAAACAGACCTTCGATCATCGACGGTATCGAAACATTTGCATGTGTTCGTACCCACTGTAAAGCTTCTTTGTCATCTTTAACTCCATGACCAAGTGCCTTGGACACAGTTGTAGAGAATTTGGTCCACTCAGCTGTTGAATAGATCACGCTTGGAAGTTTTTCTTCTCTGAGTAGATCATACGCTTTCATACATGTGGCAGTATGTGGATCCATAATATACCCTTTTTTGGCATATTTCGCAATGACTGCTTCCCCCTCTTCATCATTGGAGAATGTCGCAGAAAAGTCTTCCTGCAAAGAAGCCAACTCTGCTGCTGTCAACGTATATTTACCTTCATTCGTCAAAGCATCCATTAATTCTTTGGTTCTTTGGGCACCAAATTTGTCAAACATCACACGTTCAATATTCGAAGATTTCAAAATATCCATTGCCGGTGATTCTGTTAGGATCAATTCTCTGTCAGTAAGATCATAAGTACCCATTGTGATCCAGTCTGTCAGTATATTGTTGATATTGGATGCGATCAGGATCTTTTCAACAGGCAGACCTGCTTTTTTTGCATAATATCCGCCCAAAGCATTACCAAAGTTTCCGGAAGGTACGATCAGATAGATCTTATCACCCATTGCAATTTTACCGCTGCGTACCATTTCAAGGTAAGAATGAATGTGGTAAATGATCTGAAAAATGATACGCCCGAAATTTACCGAGTTTGCAGCAGAGAGTTTAATGTTCCGATCTTTCAGTTCTGCTTTGAAATCTTCTGAAGCAAGCAATTCTTTCAGGGCATGCTGCGTATCGTCAAAGTTTCCTTTGACTCCTATAACCTTAAGATTATCCGCATTTTCTGTCACCATTTGAAGTTTTTGAACGTCAGAAGTTCCCCCGTCAGGATAAAGGCAGGCAACTTTTACATTAGGCTGATCTTTGAATGTTTCAAGTGTTGCAGGTCCGGTATCACCGCTTGTTGCTGCCATAATAAGATAGTTCTCATCTCTTTCTTGTGCCAGTTTGCTTAAAATATAGCCAAAAGGCTGTAACGCCATATCTTTAAAGGCACGTGTCGGCCCATGGTAGAGTTCAGAGACAAGGCAATCTTCTTCTATCTCTACGAGCGGAACCGGATTTGAAGGATCATCAAACGCATCATATCGGCTAAGTGCTTTTTCCAGAATTTCTGTTTCTATATCGATATTAAATGATTGTAATACATCCAAAGCAAGTGTTTTGTAGTCACTTGAGAGGTGTTGTATTAAAAACTCTTCACCCATAGCAGGCAATGCTTCCGGGACATATAGTCCGCCGTAACTGGCACTTGGAGAGAGTATAGCTTCCGAAAATGCTACGGAAGAAGACTTCTTTCCGTCATTTCCACGTGTTTCGATAAATTGCATCTATTATCCTGTATTATTTATAGTGTTGCGATTATATCAAAAACTGTTTAATGTCTTTTAACCAACTTGATCATGTAAAAGTTTTTTTCCCTCCTGAAAGAGTTGGATTCTCCTACAACGATCACTGATCCATCACTCATACGCGCTGCACCGTGTGCGATATCTTTTCTCTCGCCTCCATAGACATGGGACCAGATCAATTCTCCGGCTCTATTGAGTGCCAGAATGTAGACACTGTGATTCCCCTCACCCAGAGAGTTTGTACCTCCGGCCAAAATGAACCCGCCGTCACGTGTGGTTGCTACGGCATTTCCGTAATCATAATATTTAAATCCGTAGATCTTGTGCCAGATCAGTTTCCCTTTGGCATCATATTTCATGACTGTAAGATCCGACTGTTCACTTCCATATGAACGTGTTTTACCAATGGCGACAATACCCCCGTCCACTGTTGCGGTCACACCGTCAAGCATATCTTCATACTCTCCGCCATAGGTTTCTGCCCAAATCTGCTTACCATTCTGATCCATTTTCATTACAAAAAAGTCTGCATCTCCGGCACGCTCGATCTCTCGATATCCAACCATCACGAACTGACCGTCACGCGTACGTGTCAATGCTTTCGCCACATCATCCTTGATACCGCCAACCGTATGTGCCGAGACCAGTTTACCATTCTTGTCAAGTTTTGCGATATAGACATTTTTATCGCCTTCACCGTAGGATTCACTGGATCCTACCACTAAGGCACCGCCATCATCCGTACCGGCAATACCACCGGCAAACTCATCACGATCTCCGCCAATATTTGTTTCCCAAACAAGCTTGCCTTCAAGAGAGATCTTTGCAATATGCAGGTCATAATCATAGTTATCAGAGAAAGAATTTGAATGTCCCAGTACCAATATACTGCCATCTGCCGCACGGGAGATCGCTTTTCCTTCCTCTTTTTTCTTTCCGCCAAGCCATAAACGCCATTTCATCTCACCTTTTGAATTCATGCGTGTTACACAGATATCTGTACGTTTTGCTCCAAACGATTTACAAGTACCGACAATGGCAGAGTCACCATTTTCAAGGGCAACGATCCCATAGGCGATATCATCTTCTTTCCCTCCGTAAATCGTCTGCCACACTGCTTTGTATGCATCCTTTTTTACGACTTCATCAGGCCTTGCATCTGCTAAGCTTTGCAATGAAAGTGCCATGACAGCACAATATATAATAAATGATTTTTTTAACATATTTGATCCTTGACTTTTACAATTTATTTATTGATTATACTACAAGATGATCCATTTAAGTCTTTATTCTTCATTTTTATTCTGTTCTTGTACAAAAGTAATAAACCTTTCGCTGTCCATAGGTCTTGCAAAATAATATCCCTGCCCAATATCACATTCATGTTTACGTAAGAACATTTCCTGTTCCTGCGTTTCAATACCTTCAGCGATTACCTGGTATCCCAGGCTTTTAGACAAAGCAATAATTGCTTTGGAGACTTCTGCATCATGTGAATCACCTGGTAGATCCTTGATAAATGATTTATCTATTTTGATCGTATCCAAAGCAAGACTTTTCATATAACTCATGGAAGAGTATCCTGTACCAAAATCATCAATAGATATACGACAGCCGATATTGCGGAGATCTTCAAGAATGGTAAGATTGGTTATTGAATATTCCATAATAAAACGCTCCGTGATCTCCAGCTCTATTTTATGGGCAGGAATACCTACTTTTAAGATGATCTTCTTAAGTTGCTCAAAAATATCATCTTCTCTGAACTGAATACTTGAAATATTGATAGCAATACTCTCTATATTCAGTCCCATTTCCTGCCATCGCATATACTCTTTACATGCTTCTTCAAAAACATAATATCCTATCTTAACGATAATGCCGGTCTCTTCTGCGACTGAAATAAAATCATTCGGAGAGATCCATCCGAGATTTTCATTATGCCATCTTAATAATGCTTCAGCACCACATATTTTTCGGTTATTCAAAGAGTACTGTGGCTGATAATAGAGTATGAATTCGTTTCTTTCAATCGCATGGAGAAGTTCTTGTTCCATATTAAGACGCTCTTTTACATCCAAAGAAAGTTGTTTGGTATAGAACTGGTAATTGTCTTTTCCTTTGTCTTTTGCATGATACATTGCAGAATCTGCATGCTTGATGATCTCATTTCTGTCATCACCATCGTCAGGATAGATCGCTATACCAATACTTGCAGTAGTATAGAGATGGTAGTCTTGTACTTCTATCACTTCTCTGATGACCGAAAGTATTGCATCTGCCAATCTGCCTATATATTTCTTTTCCTGTACAGAATTGACAATTACAACAAATTCATCACCCCCGATCCGTGCCAACAGATCATTTTTACCCAGGACTTTTTTAATACGCATGGAAAGTTCGATCAATATTGCATCTCCGACATGATGCCCCAATGTATCATTGATCACTTTAAATCTATCCAGATCAATAAAGAGAATAGACACTTTGACACAGCTGATCTTTGCAATATCCAAGATATCAGAGATCTTTCTTTCAAAATCTGCGCGATTTGGAAGATGTGTCAAACTGTCATGATAAGCAAGATATTCTGCCCTCGCCTCCATCTCAATGATCTCTTCAAGATTGGTATAAATAGCAACAAAGTTCTGGATCTCCTCATTCTCATTCTTCACCACTGCAATGGTAAGCCATATGGGAATATTCTTTCCACTCTTTGCTCTATTTTCAACCCTGCCGGACCATCTTCCTTTTGACAATAGTTGATACCACATTTTTTTATAAAAAACTTCATCTTCTTTCAAAGACATGATCACCGTCGGTTCTTGACCCCGCAGCTCTTCTTCACTGTAACCGAAAAGATCAGAAAAAGCAGGATTGACAGAAACGATCTTTTTGTTTTCATCGGTAATGATAATACCATCCCCGATACTCTCATAAACCGTAGCAGCTTGCTGTAAAATTTTTTGCTGTTTTATATATTCCGTAACATCCAGCTTGATAGCCAGATACTGTACCAATTCACCATCCATGAATATGGGCACGATGGAAGCTCTTTCATAAAGCAGAGAACCATCTTTTCTCCTATTTATCAATTCTCCCTGCCACTTCTCTCCCCGATCCAGGGTTTCATTCAGATTTTTATACACCTCCGGATTGACTAGGTTGGATTTAAGGATATTGGGGTTCTCTCCATAAACTTCTTCTTTTGTATACCCGGATTGCACTTCAAATGCATCATTGACATACTGAATATGCCGATCTGTATCGGTAATGACAATAGCATTGGCACTGTTTTCAATCGCATAACGGAAAGCAAGTAGCTCTTTTGCTGCCTTTTTAACACGGGCATAACTGAAGATCAGAAGAAGCAAAATGAAAAACGCCAATGCAAAGAAACCTATACCGATCATTTTTTGCTCTTCACGAACATTATTGTAAAGCAGGCTCATCTCATTGGACAGATGGGTGATCATATCAGCAAGTTTTATATTTGAATTTTCTTCTATAAGCGCTTTCAACTCTTTGACATTAACAGCAAAGTTTTCAAGATGCAAAAAGAGATACTGAAAGAGTTTATTCTCACGCATATATACTTTAAGTGAGCCAATCAACCTGTAGAACTCTGCTTTGTCATAAGGCATATCCATATAGATCTGCCCCACATTAAAAAAGAGTGCATTGACCAGATCAAGTTTTTCAGGATCATCTTTATAATGCAATGTGATCGTTTTTTTAAGATCATACATCGTATGCAGGGAATTGGTCAGATTCGCATTGAGTGCTTCAAAACGTATCAAGAGATCTTTTTTTTTGGCATAAGCATCTTCCAACGTTATGAAATCATCATAGATATGTTCCCCGAATTCATCTCTCAATGCACTCTTTTTGAGAAATTTTATCATCTCATCCAATGCTTTGGAAATACGGCTTGTCTCATCATGGTCAATATAGCGGTATTCTTGAAAAAAGATGGTATCCCACTGATGTTCCAATGTATTCATTTCCTGGAGAGTTTGGCGGTACTCATCATAATGACGTATGTTCCGATCCCCCTGAATCAGATAATAAAAGAGGAAAGAGAGGATGATGGCAAAGAACGCAAAAAACAGATAAAAGTTATCTATTTTGGTTCGCATTCTTTTTATTGTTTTCATAATCGATTCTTCTTGACACTCTGAGGTAATTCTCCGGTTAACGACTTAAGGAAAGCCACGATCTTTTCGATCTCTTCCTCAGACATATATCTGCCAAGTTGATGTTCTGACATTATCTCTACTGCCTCTTTAAGCGTATCCGCACGGCCATCATGCATATACGGAGCGGTCAATGCTACATTTCTCAGTGACGGCACTTTAAAAACAAATTTGTCTTCTTCCTGTTTGGTAATATTATAACGTCCCAACGCACTGCTGTTGGCATCTTTAAAAATACCGAATTTGTTATAAAAATTCCCTCCTACATTGACACCATTATGACAGACGATACAGCCCTTGGATTTAAAAAGTCCGTACCCCTCTTCTGCCTCCGAACCGATCGCATTCTTTTCTCCCTTAAGATAACGGTCAAAAGGTGCATTAGGCGTAATGAGTGTCTTTTCATACTCTGCAATGGCATCAGCAACATTCTCTTCAGTGATACCATCGGCATATACAGCTGCAAAATCTGAAAGATACATTGTATTCTGTTTCAGTTTTTCTACAGTCTGTGCCATGGTCATGTTCATTTCCACCGGATTCTCTATTGGTCCAAAGACCTGTGCTTTCAGATCTTCGGCACGACCATCCCAGAATTGACGAAAATTAAAGACGGCATTATAAACGGTTGGCGCATTAATATTCCCTTCCTTACCATTGACTCCAATAGAAAACTTCCGACCGTCATCTCCTCCATTTTCAAGATCATGGCAACTGGCACAAGAAATTGTACCATCTGCAGATAGCTGAGGATCAAAAAAAAGTTTCTGCCCCAGTGCTGTTTTTTCCTGGTCTACATTCATACTTTGGGGAATCGGTTTGATAGGAGCAGATAAAACCGTACTGAAAAATACAGAAAGCAGCAAAATGATCTTTCCAAACAGATTCATACTTTCTCCCCACTTTTTTAAAGTTCTATACAGGTTCCGACACCTGAGCTTGTCAGTATTTCCAGTAACAAGGAGTGTTCCACTCTTCCGTCAATAATGTGTGCTTTTTTCACACCGCCTCTCAAGGCTTCAATACAGGCGTCTACTTTGGGTACCATGCCACCCTGGATCGTCCCGTCCTCTTTCAGAGCTTCTGTTGTTGAAATATCGAGATTGGTAATGAGTGCCATCTCTTTATCCAGTACCCCAGCCGTATCGGTCAGAAAAAGCACTTTCCTTGCTTCCAGTGCTACAGCGATCTGGGAAGCAGCAAGATCCGCATTGATGTTAAACCCAGGATGTCCCACACTTGAACTTGAAGCAATAGGTGCGATGACCGGGACGAACCCATCATTGATAATATTATTTACAATTTCCGGATTCACATTCTCTATGATCCCGGTATACCCAAAATTATTAAAATCTTTAGCTCTTGCTTCAAGAAATTTTCCGTCTTTCCCTGAAATACCGATCGCTTTGGCACCATGGTTGTTCAGTAAGGAGACAATCTCTTTATTGATCTCTCCACTGAGTACCATTTCTGCAATACGCATGACCTCTTTGGTTGTGACACGCTGACCATCCACGAATTTCGTATCCACACCAAGATCAGAAAGCAGATCCGTAATACTTTTCCCACCACCATGCACAATGATCGGTTTCATACCCACAAGGTGAAGCAAAACAATATCCTGAGCGAACTGCTCTTTTAAAGCATTGCTGGTCTGCGCAGAACCACCGTATTTTATAACGATCTTTTCATTTGAGAATTTTTTGATGAAGGGAAGGGCATCAAGAAGTGTTTTAACGACATCTATTTTGGCTTGCATTATTTTGAACCTTTGTTTCTATATGTTTGAATATATTGATCAATGAGAGCAAATACCTCATCTTTGATCTCTAATTTTAACTTCATTTTTGAGAGGGGCAACTTAAAGCCTTTCATTTTGACCCTGTCTTTCTCCGTAACAAGCAGCGTTTCGGCACCATACTCCTGCATTTGACGCCTCAGCTGTTCTTTGTCAAAATAGGCATGGTCTTCCAGATACACTTTCCCGACAACATTTTTTGGCAAATACGGGTCAAGCCTCTGCGGATTTGAGATCGCTGTAACCAAGAGCATTTTGCTACTGAGATCTTCCAAAGTTATTTTTCGAATAAAATCCTTCTCTTCTTTCAAAACAAGATCTGCATACACATTCATGAACCAGAACTCTCTGAAGGCACCTGAGGGGAAAGGAAAATAGTTCTTGACCTCCTTGGGCTCCAGAAGTATTTCAAACTTTTCTATGTCAACACGGTTAAATCCGTCATCGAGGATGATGAGTTCAGCACCCTGCTCTTTTGCCAGTGTAATGGCTTTTGAGCGGTTCTCACTGACGATCACGGAAGCTTTGGGAAGAGAGATCGCCATCAGCATCGCTTCATCCCCACTATCTTTTACTGTACACAGAATGTCACCTTTACTACTGACCTGAACCAGGTTTTTACTCTGTCTGCCGTATCCTCTGGAAACAACTGCAACCTTTTCATACCGAGAAGCCAATGCAATGACAAAAGGGGTTTTACCGCTGCCGCCTACTACAAGATTACCAATACTGATGATAGGCAGGCCAAAAGACTTTTTCACCACGAACAGACGTCTGAAATACATGACAAGTCCATAAACCAGAGAGAGCGGTGAGAGGAGTATGATAATGATATAGTGATACCATTTTGGATCAAACATCATTTTTTCTATAAAACTATTCATCACAAACCTTTGCACCCAGTTTTTTGATCTCGATACAGTTAAACCCTGCCTCTTTTCTTGCTTCAACGTTAATATGCGGACGGTGCTTTGACATCAGTTTATAACGCTTAAGTATTTCGAAATAGACGGAAGTATCCAATCCCTCTTTCTCACAGAGATATTTGAACCATTTATCACCTTTATGCACATGCCCAATCTCTTCATCATAAATGATGTTCAAAGTATCTATCAGCTTTTTAACCACAGGATTTTTACGTTTATTATCCAGTTTTTTGATGATCTGAGGATTCACATCCAACCCGGAAGCTTCATAATAACGCGGTATGATCGCCATACGGTCAAGAATACTGTGTGCCGTATGTTCTGCTGCATCAAAAAGCCCGCAATGCACAGGAAAATCTCCGTAACTGTAATCCAACTCTGTCAACAGCGTAGAGAGCATCTTATAGTGACGTATCTCATCTGAAGCCACTTCCAGCCAATCGATCTTATATGCCACAGGCATATCTGGGAAACGGTACACAGCATCCAAGGCAAGATCGATCGCAGAGTATTCTATATGTGCAATAGCATGCACAAGTGTGGCAAGGCCTTCAGGATTGTCAAAATCTTTTCTTGCCGGTAATTGTCTAGGATCGACAATGCGACACTTTGAAGCATAGGAAGGTTTTTCAAAATGAAGAGGAATAAAGCCTTCCTCACAACTAACCTGATTTTGGTTACAATACTGCAAACATTGAAGTGTCATTTTTTCTTTGAAAACAATATCATCAGAAAGAATCACTTCTTCCAATACTTTGTAAAAATTCATAAGGAATTATATCATGCAAATCAAAATACAACCTATGGGTGCCTATCAGACAAACTGCTACATTGTTACAGTTGACGGGAAAGACCTCATCATCGATCCGGGGATAGATGCAACCCAGTGGGTAGTGAACAATGTCAGCAACCCTGTTGCTATACTAAACACTCACGGCCACTTCGACCATGTCTGGTCCAATGCAGCCGTAAAAGAAGCTTTGAAGATACCTATTTACTGCCCTGAAGGTGATGTCTTCATGCTGACAGATGACCCACTTGGACAAGGTACACCCAAAAGTATCCCGGATCATATCATTCATGGAGACCAGGAAGTGAATATAGAAGGGATCAAGATAAAATACAGACATTTCCCAGGACATACACCGGGCTGTTCCGTCATAGAAATAGACGATGTGTGGTTCTCGGGTGACTTCCTTTTCCAGCAATCCATAGGAAGATGGGATTTCCCCTCATCAAGCGGAGAAGATATGATAAAAAGTCTGGAGAAAGCCTTGACCATAGAGGGAGACTATACAATCTACCCGGGACATGGTTTGAGTACAACACTCAAAGCTGAACAGAAGGTCATACCTTTTTGGATAGATCAAGTTAGAAGTACATTGTAAATGCTGTAGAGGTATTATCTTTCGACAATACTAAAATATACAAAAAATAGAGTTAGAATAAGACAACAAGTTGCTGAAGACCTAAGCAAAGCACGGTATTATCGTGAGGTAAAAAAGGATTGATCACGCGATAAGCGTGCCTGTCATGGCGAACGCCCTTGAAAGCGCAGCGATTCGAGAGCCATGACGATTTTTTGCTTCGTTTTTTCTAAAAAAATGAAGAGAGAAACAACACCGCAGTTAAAATAAGAGGGAATAGTATTAAATGATAATTAAAAAAAGATTAAATTATCTGTTCCCATACAGGTGGGAACAAGAGGAAAAGATTAATACGAGAATTTATACCCACGTCTACGTACAGTATGGATCACCTGGAATCCAAGAATACTCTTCAAACGCTTACGTATCTGATTGATCGCAACCTCAACCGTATTGTCAGA
>Ga0256834_1000305_pt1 | contig 36164 bp, 28 predicted proteins | sample 4281140metaG_FD_190536 | JGI IMG/M metagenome (GOLD analysis project Ga0256834, IMG submission 190536) | Hydrothermal vent microbial communities from East Pacific Rise, Pacific Ocean - 4281-140 | ecosystem: Environmental > Aquatic > Marine > Hydrothermal vents | place: Pacific Ocean: East...
CAAAAATGAGTAAACTTATTTTAGCACTTCCATCAAAAGGGCGGCTTGAAGAACTTTCAAGAGAGGTTTTTGGCAAGGCTGGTATGCAGATTGAAAGAGCAGGCGGGGCACGCTCTTATGCAGGATCTATGCCTAGCTTGTCCAATGTTATTGTGCGGTTTTTGCCCGCTAGCGAAATTGCTAAAGAGCTTATTAAAGGGTCGATTGATGTTGGTATTACTGGCACAGACCTTATCCATGAAACTATTGAAGATGGTGCTAAATCAGTTGAAATTGCGATAGAGCTTGGTTTTGGCAAGGCTAATGCAGTGATAGCAATTCCTGATGTTTGGATTGATGTAACCCATGTGCGAGATTTGGCAGATGTTGCTTCAGATTTTCGTGAGAAGCATGGCCGCTGGCTTAAAATTGCAACAAAATATATTCACCTCACCAGAGATTTTTTTGCAGCCAACGGCATAGCGCAATATAAAATTGTGCAAAGCGTTGGCGCAACCGAGGCTGCGCCAAGTTCGGGGGCGGCGGATTTGATTGTTGATATAACTTCAACGGGATCGACACTTAAGGCAAACGGATTACGCATATTAGATGATGGGGTAATTCTAAAATCTCAGGCTTGTATAATAGTTTCAAAAACTGCGAAATGGGATAAAGAAAAACAAGAGCTAAAACAAAAGATTGTTGATGCAATTTCTACAATATTATAATGAGAAATTCGTGTTATTCTGTCTTTCATTGCTTCACCTTGCCTTTTTACGTGTCCTCTTGATCTTTACCATAGGTCTTGAGTGGAATGAGAGGCTGTAAGATGCTTCGTAGTTCGATAAACTCACTATCGCTCAGCATGACAAAAGGCAAGTTAGCGTGACAAAAGGCAAGTTAGCGTGAATAATTCTTAGTTATTTTGAAGAGGTTTTTAGATGTTTGAAATAGAATTGCTTGTCCTATTGGGTTTTGTTGGTATGGCGGCTGGTTTTGTTGACGCTATTGCTGGTGGTGGCGGTTTGATTGCTTTGCCGGTTTTATTGTCGGTAGGTGTTTCGCCAGTTGCGGCAATGGCAACCAACAAGATGCAATCTATTATTGGCACTGCAGTTGCCTCTTATACTTATTGGCGCAGGGGTTTTTTAAACCTTAAGACGATTATTCCCGCCATAGCTGCAACTTTTGTTGGCTCGTACCTTGGGGCAAATATAATTAAGCGAATTGATATTTCTGCCCTTATGTTGGTTGTGCCAATTGCACTTATTCTAATTGCGGCATATTTTTTATTTGCTCCAAATTTAAGTGATGAGAATAAAAAAACCCGCTTAAATTTTATGTATTTTGCGCCTGTTCTTGGGTTTGTGGTGGGGTTTTATGATGGTATTTTTGGGCCCGGCACTGGATCTTTTTTTACTATAGGTTTTGTAACTCTTTTTGGTTTTGGGGTGTTAAGAGCAACTGCACATGCCAAAATATTAAACTTTACTTCGAATATTGCGGCGCTTGCTTTGTTTATTCCTGCGGGAGATGTCGTGTGGCCAATTGCACTGGTAATGATGGTAGGGCAGGTTATTGGCGCACGGCTTGGAGCATTGAGCGGAATAAAATTTGGGGCAAAATTTATCAAACCATTGGTGGTGGTTGTTTGCTTGGCAATGGCTTTGAAACTGCTGTTAGAATCTTTGAATTAAAGCTCATTAGAAAAACCCTAAGGGCGTTTGAATTCATCTCTTGCAACCTCAATATCTGCACGACAAAAACAATTCTCAACATGATCGTTAACTAAGCCCATGGCTTGCATAAAAGCGTATGCCGTTGTGGGGCCAAAAAATTTCCAGCCTCGTTTTTTTAGATCTTTTGCTAAGTTTATTGACTGCTCGGTTTTTGCCATTGATTTTAAAACCTCCCAAGTTAATTCACTTGGTCTTTCGCTTGGCTTTGGTTCAAACTGCCAAAAATATTTAGCTAGTGAGCCAAATTCATCAACTAGCTCAAGCGCAATTTTTGCATTGTTTATTGTGGCTTCAATTTTTCCTTTGTGGCGAACAATGCTAGCATTTTGTAATAATTCTTCAACATCACCATCGTCAAATTTTGCTACCTGTACAAAATCAAAGCCAGCAAAAGCTGCTCTAAACGCTTCACGTTTTCTTAAAATCGTTAACCAAGAAAGCCCCGATTGAAACCCTTCAAGACAGGCTTTTTCAAATAGGCGAATATCATTATCTACAGGCCAACCCCATTCTTTATCATGATAAGCTCTATATTGCTCATCGCTATTCCCCCAAGGGCATCTATCCATAATATCTTCCTTTACCTTCTTTAAACCATATAAAAAAATGAAATTTTTACCACACTAATTCACGATATATTGTTCAGTTTAATCTAAATAAGGGGTAAATTAGCTTTAAGGTCAATTCTTTTATTGGTCTCTTTTATGTTGTGCAAATTAGTATGTGAGTATTGCCATGTTTAAAAAATCTAAACCCCAAAAGGGTATCTTTAGCCTGTTTACAAGCCTAGCAATGGCTTCCATAATAAGTACCAGTGTAAGTGCAGGAAATATTTATCCTCCCCCTGCTGGTATGGGCGTTAGCAAACATGTTTCAAATAATTTAACCCTGCATGTAAAAAATAATGTGCCAGCAAGATTTATTCGCCAAGTTGTGCCATATAAAACTAGCCAACCAGTTGGAACAATAATTGTAAATACCTCTCAAAGGCATCTTTATTTGGTGTTAAAAAATGGCTATGCCATGCGTTATGGTATTGGTGTTGGGCGGGTTGGATTTACGTGGAGTGGCACACATAAATTAACCGCAAAGAAAAAATGGCCCGGCTGGACACCGCCAGCTGAAATGCGAAAACGTCAGCCTGAATTGCCAAAATATATGAAAGGTGGAATTGATAATCCACTTGGTGCTAGAGCATTATATATTGGCTCAACCCTATATCGTTTGCATGGAACAACCGAGCCTTGGAGCATTGGCAAAAGTGTATCCTCTGGTTGCATCCGTTTAACCAATCAAGATGTTACAGATCTTTATAATCGTGCAAGAATTGGTGCAAAAATTGTGGTAATTTAGTTTTGGCTAGATTGAGAGCAAATATTTATACATCATAGGGCTTAATAGCTGAACAAATGCCAAGGGTGAAATGCCTCTTTATGTATATTTCTCCTGCCTTGCGCAGAAATGTCAATGCTGGGGTTATAAAAGGGGTTGGATATTTTTAAAATGGTACCGCCTCCCTGAATCGAACAGGGGACCTCTAGATCCACATTCTAGCGCTCTAACCAACTGAGCTAAGGCGGCACAAATTGCATAATGCGTGGCGGAACATAGGGCTAGTTTTGCACCATGACAAGAGCGGATTTAGTGCTTTTAATAAAAAAACCACTAATCTATCAATTTTTATGCGTTAACCATAAATATAATTGCCCTTAAAACCGCTGTGGTTAACCTAGACCGTGTGCAGGTAACAATATATCTTAAAAAAATATGAAGATTTTTTTACTAATGTTTCATATTGGCACAAAATTAGGTTAAGTACTGGTGATTATGGGTAGTGAGTGGATAAAAACTGATGTTGGCAAGCAGGTTGTTGGTCATTTATTTGATAACAGGCCTGTGTGGCTTTATTCATTAGCTGGTGCAGAATTAGTTTGGTGTAATCCAGCAGCACATCTTTTGAATGCAAAGCAAAAAAATAATAACCCAGTTCTTGCCCCGCTTACAACTTCATTAAAAACTCAAGTGGAGCATATATTAAAACTAACTCCTATCGGGCGGTCTAGTTTGGCTAGAGTGCGTTTTGGTAGCAAAAGCGATCAGATTTTTGTGACCTGCTCATGCACCCCGATTAAGTTTGGAAAAGATGAAAAATCTATACTTATTATTGGTGTTGATAAAATTAAAAAACCAATAATGGAGAAATATTCAAACTCACCAAAAATTATGAATAATCTGTTTGAGCCAAATGCTGGTTTTGTTGTTTTAGATGATGAAAAACAGGCAATTATGGGATCAGATGATGAATTGTTAAATTTTAAAAAAGATGGCTTTAATTCATTTAAGCAAAATTTTGGTGAAGTGATAGAATTTCCAATTGCTAAAACTTCCTCAACCATTTTTTTATTGTTAGAGAAAAAAAGCAAAAGTGAGAATTTTCCAATAGCAGAAAAATCTCGCAACTTATCTTCTTTGGTTGAAGGTGAAATAAAGGGTAAAATAGTAAAAACCCAAAAGCTAGAAATAGAACAAGAAAAAATAATAACAGAGGTGAAATTATACAAAGTTATTGGCAAAGGATTTGAAGAGGCCAAAACTATTTCTCACTCAGGAAAAATTTCTAAACAAGCAGCTAATGGACAAAGAAGCGCAAATTATAATTTTGAAGAATTATCTAGAATTTTATTAAAGAAAACATCAAGAGAAGTTGAAGTTCAAGAGGGTGAGTTAGTTGATGCAAAAGAAAATCTGCACAATGAGAAGAGTGAAAAAAGTTTAGAAAAAACAGACAATGACTTGCCTACTTCTTTAGTGCATTTGCCGCAAGAAACTTTGATATTAAATCGCCTTCCGCTTGGCCTTTTGATTTTTAGAGATCAAGAAATTGTTTTTGCAAATAGAGAGATGCTTAAAATAACTGGTTATGATGATTTAACAGACCTAAGAAATTCAGGGCTTGCATCATTATTTCCAGCCTCTAAACCATCTGAAAGTGATCAAGCAATTGGGCCAATCACTCATTTGCAAATGAAAGAAAAAGCGCAAATCGCAGTGAATGCTCGATTGCAGGTTATTACTTGGCAGGGGAAATCATCATTTTTGCTTTCAGCTTATAAAAAAGAAGAAAAACCCCCTCAAGCTAACATAAGTGATGTTGATGCAGTAAAATATGGAGTTCGGGAGTTTGCTTCAAACCTAGCTCAAATTGAAAAAAGTGGTTTTTTTATTACAGATCGATCTGGCATTATAAATAAAATTAATGCCGCTTCAGCTTCGATGTTAAATAAAGGAATTCGCGATCTTGTTGATGTTCCAATCAGTGAAGTTATAAAGTCGGATAATTTGGTGGATTTGCGGTTTTTCTTAGAGCAGGATGCAAAGTCGGCTCATAAAAACCAGCCCTTTGTTTTATTAAAAACACTTGATCCAAATATTGAAATATTACTTTTTACTGAAGGGCGAGCAGGAGTTATTAGCTCTTATTTTGGGATAATTAGAGAAGTAAAAATTAGCCCAATATTGCATAAAAAACATTTTAGTGGAATTGAGCCAGAAATTCTTGAAAATTTAAGTCGCTCAATGCGTCGCCCTTTAAATACAATTATTGGGTTTTCAGAGCTTATTTCGTCACATACATTTGGCTCATCAGGCAATGCTCGTTATGATGAATATACTAGAGATATAAAAACTGCTGCTGGAGAATTGGTAGGCGTTGTTGATGATCTTGAAACAATTATAAAGTTAAAAGATACAAAAAATCTGCCGGCCAATATTGATTTTGACTTAGTGGAATTACTCGAAAAATGCCTATTTAGAACTCGCTCTTTTGCTAACAAAAAACAGGTGTTAATCCGCTCCGCTATTTCAAGCCATTTGGGGAGAATAAAAGCCGATGAAGCATCGCTTGAACAAGCAATTTTGAATTTAATTGCCTCTGCGATTGAACAAACCCCACGAGGTGAATTGGTGGTAATTTCTGCCCAGCAACAGCAAAATGGGGCTGTGGTTATTAATATCCGTGATTCTGGAATGAATAATAAAGAAGACCTAACTAATTTTGTTGTTTTTCGTGATGAAAAATCCCCAGATGGTGTGGTGAACTCGCCAATAGTCTCAAGCGTTGGTCTTTCGCTAACTCGCTCATTGCTTGCTGTAAATACTTGTAGCTTAGATATTGAGCCAAATGTAAATGAAGGCACAACGTTTTCATTAAGCATTCCTGCTAGTTTATTATCCAAGCCAGCATAGGTTTTAATAAATTTTTTGCTAAAGCCAATAATGAAATCTCCCTAAATATTTGTTTTGACTTTATTTTTTAAAAGAGATTTGGAATAGTTCCAAACTAGAATTTGCTATCTAACATGTTGATTTTACTAATTTCTTGACAGTTTTTCATGTGCAGGCAAAAATAAACATGCCACCTAAGACTTTCAATCTTTTGTAAGGAAAGCAAATGACTAATATAAAACAAATTCTAACTGCTGGAATTTCTGCTCTAATAATTTCTGTAAGTATCCCCTCTGCTTTTGCCAGTGATACTGTAAATATATATTCTTACCGCCAACCAGAGCTTATTGCGCCGTTACTTGAGGCTTTTACCAACGAAACTGGGATAGAAGTAAAGGCATTATACCTTGGAAAAGGTGTGCTTGAGCGCATTAAAGCCGAGGGTAAAAATTCTCCTGCAGATGTAATCTTAACGCTAGATATTTCACGCCTAGTAGGACTAAAAGAGGGCGGGGTGACTCAAAGTGTTGTTAATACTAAGATTGATGCTAATATTCCTTCTCAATATCGTGATAGTGAGGGCAATTGGTTTGGCTTAACAACACGTGCAAGAGTTGTTTTTGCTTCACGTGAGAGAGTAGAGCAGAACATAATTACATATGAAGAATTAGCGGAGGAAAAATGGAAAGGGCGTATTTGCACCCGTTCGGGGCAGAACGCTTATAACATTGCACTTATTGCTTCGATGATTGCAAATATTGGTGAGGAAGAAACAAAAACTTGGCTTAGAAAAGTTAAAGCTAATCTTGCCCGTTCTCCTGCTGGTAATGATAGGGCGCAAGTTAAAGCAGTTTATTCAGGTGAATGCGATATAGCAATTGGCAATACATATTATGCAGGAAAAATGCGCACTAATGAAGAAAACCCCGAGCAAAAAGAATGGGAGGCATCGGTAAAAATATTATTCCCCAATAGTGAGGGGCGTGGTACGCATGTAAATCTTTCTGGTATGGCGATGGCGAAATATGCGCCCAATCCAAAAAACGCACTTGCTCTTATGGAATTTTTATCAAGTGCTAAAGCACAAGAGATTTATGCAGAGCAGGTTTATGAATATCCAATAAAAGCTGGTACTAAAATTTCGCCAATTGTTGAGAGCTTTGGTAAAATTAAACCAGATAATCTTGCACTTGAAGAAATAGCCAAAAATGCTGCGATAGCATCACGCATGGTTGATGAAGTTGGGTTTGATAACTAATGAAAGTTATAACCTAATGCGCAAAGAAGATAAATTATCATGGTGGCAAGCATTGTCTGGCTTTCGCCCCTCTTTACTTATAGATAGGCTAGGGTTGGATAGGTTAAGCCTAGTATTAATCATCATTGCCCTTTTGGTTGCCATGCCAATTTTCACTCTTTTTGTAATAGCATTAAGTGGTGATTTTAGCTCACTTTCTCATTTAGTAAAAAACGTAATTCCACATGCAAGCAAAACAACTTTTTTATTGTTGTTTGGAATAGCATTTCTCACCGCAATCATTGGCTCTTTAAGTGCTTGGCTTGTTAGCTTTTTTGAATTCCCCTTTAGAAAAACCCTAAGCATAGCTTTAATGCTTCCTCTGGCCGTTCCAACCTATATCAACGCTTACGCATTTGTAGAATTTTTTGGCTTCACAGGCCCAATTCAATCATTGGTTCGAAATATTTTTGGCTTTACCTCAAGTCGTGATTATTGGTTTTTTGAAATCCGCTCATTAGGGGGCGCAATCATTGTCTTATCTTTAGTTTTATATCCATATGTATATTTATCAATGCGAGCAATATTCTATCTGCAAGGGCGCAAAGTTATTGAAGCTGCCAGTTTGCTCGGTGCAGGGCATGGGCGCATTTTTACTAATATTTTATTACCACTAGCACGACCAGCATTAGCCCTTGGGGTTATTTTAGTTTTGATGGAAGCTATAAATGACATTGGGGCAATGGAATATCTTGGTGTGAAAACTCTGACTTTTTCAATCTATTCAGTATGGCTAAATCAGGGAGATTTTGCAGGAGCTGCACAAATAGCCCTCATCCTTTTAGTGATAATTCTTGCTCTGGTTATTTTTGAACGCTTAGCCCGCAATAAACAAGTATTTAGTGAGAAAGAAGCAAGTATAAAAATTAATGGGTTTCAAAGAGTAAAACTAAATGGCTTTGCAAAATGGGTAGCTTTATTTGCAAGCCTAACTCCTGTTATTCTTGGCTTTGGTATACCATTTTTTATTCTTGGTTTTTTTGCTTTGCGCTCATTAAAAACTGGTTTTGATGCAAGTTTAATAAATGCACTTTTTACCTCTATATCACTTGCCACCATTGCCGCAATAATAACCGTAATGGTTGCACTTTTTCTCTCCTACGCAATAAGAATAAAAAATACAAAAACCATCAGAACATTAGTGCGTTTAGCAACACTTGGCTATGCCTTACCTGGAACAATCATCGCTTTGGGCATATTTTTACCTCTTGCTCGATTTGATAATTTTGTAGATTTTTATATGCGAGATTGGTTTGGCTTTTCAACTGGCTTACTTCTCACAGGCTCTAGTATAACTTTAATTTTTGCCTATGTGGTACGCTTCATGGTAATTGCAGAGGGAACAATTTCAGCAGGATTTGAAAAAATTCCAAACACTTTAGACCAAGCCTCGCTTTGTTATGGCAAGAGCCGATTTGACACTTTCTTTAAAATTTTACTTCCACTAATGCGACCCGCAATTGCAACTGCTGCATTACTAGTTTTTATCGATGTGTTAAAAGAACTTTCAGCAACCCTTATGCTACGTCCATTTGGGCTAGAAACACTATCAATCTATATTCATGATTTGGCCTCTCGTGGGCGGATTGAGCAAGCAGGGCTTGCCTCGCTAATCATTATGCTAGCTGGGCTTATTCCTATTATAATTTTGATGAAAACATTGCAAAAAAGTTAAGTTTATTACTTACATTGTTAAAATAATGCTCTAAAGGGGAAATGAAACTTATTTTTTGGAGCTTTGATTATGCATCTTCACCACCTTAAAAAAATATTCTTATCATTGGTTTTGGTTGTTTTTTCACTTAGCAATGTTTATGCGCAATCTAGCGAAATAAAACTTGGCATAGTGCTTGAGCCACCTCATCTTGACCCAACAGCAGGGGCGGCAGCTGCTATTGACGAAGTTGTTTATGCCAATGTTTTTGAAGGTCTTACTCGTATTGATGAAAATGGAGCGGTTTTACCATCGCTTGCAACTAACTGGGAAATTTCATCTGATAATTTAAGCTATACATTCTTTTTAAAAGAAAATGTTACTTTTCATGATGGTGAGAAATTTGATTCAAGTGATGTATTATTCACATTTGATCGTGCAATGAGTGAGGATAGTGTGAATGCTCAAAAAGGAATTTTTGCAGTTATCGAAGAGGCAAGAGCGGTAGATGAATACACAATTGCAATTCAATTAAAGCGACCAAGCGGTGACTTTTTGTTTAATATTGGGCGTGGTGATGCGGTTATAGTTTCAAAGAAAAGTGCAAATGCTAACAAAACTAACCCAATTGGCACAGGGCCATTTAGATTTTCTTCTTGGAATAAAGGCTCAAAGTTAGTGTTAGAGGCTTTTGATAATTATGTTGGTGATCCCATCTCGCTTACCAAGGCAAGTTTTATTTTTATATCTGATCCAAACACAGCAATAGCGGCGATGTTAGCTGGTGATATTGATGGTTTTCCGATTTTTCCTGCACCTGAATCAATGGATATTTTTGCCAATGATGATCGTTTTAATGTGGTTATTGGAACAACTGAGGGTGAAACAATCCTTGCAACCAACAATAAGGCGACCCCGTTTAACAACCTTAAAGTGCGCCAAGCTATTGCTCATACAATTGATAGAAAAGCAATTATTGATGGTGCTATGTTTGGATATGGTACGCCCATTGGGTCGCATTTTGCACCGCATAATCCATATTATATTGATAAAGTAAATACCTACCCGCTTGATCTTGAAAAAGCCAAACAGCTTTTGGCAGAGGCTGGTTATGAGAATGGATTTAAAGCAACTTTAAAACTTCCTCCTCCTCCTTATGCACGTCGTGGGGGGCAAATTATTGCCTCACAACTTCGCCAAATTGGTATTGAATTAGAGTTGATAAATATTGAGTGGGCGCAATGGATAGAAGATGTTTTTACTAAGAAAAATTATGATCTAACTATCGTGTCTCATGTTGAGCCATTTGATATTGGGATTTATGCAAACCCTGATTATTATTTCCAATTTGATAATGAAGATTTCAGAGCAATAATGGTTCAACTTGAAAATACCACAAATGATGATGGAAGAAGAGCATTAGCATATTATGCGCAGGACTTTCTTGCTCGTCATGCAGTTAATGGCTATTTATTTCAGCTAGCTAAAACTGGCGTTTGGAATGCTAACATTGATGGAATGTGGGCAAATGCGCCAGTTGAGGGCAATGACTTAAGCCAGATGAAGTGGGTTAAATAAGAGGAAAAGCTCTCGTGCTTGTTTTTTTTATTCGTCGGCTAATTGGCTTTGCACTTACGTTATTTGTTGCAGCTTTAGCAATATTCTTGTTGCTAGATATTTTACCTGGTGATCCTGCAAGATTTATTCTTGGAATAAATGCAGACGAGCAGAGTGTAAATGTTTTGCGTGAGCAAATGGGTTTGAATTTACCGCTATGGCAGAGATTTTTTAACTGGATTTCTTCACTTCTTGTTGGAGATTTTGGCCTTTCTTTCTCGCAAAATTTGCCAGTGCTTGACCTTATAATAGAGCGTGTGTTTGTTTCATTCCCGCTTGCGATTTTTGCAATGTTAATATCAGTTTTCATTGGCCTGCCAATTGGTATTATTGCGGCCATGAGGCATGGTAAAGCTAGCGATAGTGTTTTGATGACTTTAGCTCAAATAGGCATTGCCATTCCAAATTTTTGGTTCGGCATGCTTTTGGTTTTAGTTTTTTCAGTAATGATTAGCTGGTTTCCAACGGGCGGTTTTATTTATTGGAATGAAAGTTTTTTTGGCGCAATTAAATCATTAATTTTGCCTTCAATTGCTTTGGCTCTGCCACAGGCCGCAATTTTAGCTCGAGTAATGCGTACGGCTTTGGTTGATGTTGCAAGTGCGGATTATATACGAACTGCACAAGCAAAAGGCCTTACAAAAGGGCAGGCAATTCTGCGGCATGGAGTTCAAAATGCGTTTCTTCCAGTGTTAACAATTCTTGGTTTGCAATTTGCATTTTTAATTGCTGGAACAATAATTGTAGAAAATGTTTTCTATTTACCGGGGTTGGGTAAGCTAATTTTTATAGCTATTTCAGAGAGGGATTTAGTTTTAGTCCGTGGTGCTTTAATAATTTTAATCATTGTAGTTACCTTCACAATGTTAGTTGTAGATTTGCTTTATGCTCTGGTTGATCCACGCCTTAGATCAAGGGGAAAAGCATGAAATACTCAAATGAAAACAAGAGTGTTTTTAAAAAAGCATGGGGGCATTTAAACCTAAGAATTGGCGTGTTCGGCACATTAATTTTTGCGCTTATGGCTATTGTTTCTATATTTTGGACACCACATGATATTAAATATTTGGATATTTCAAATCGGTTTTTAGGTCCAAGTGCGCAATATTTACTTGGTACTGATTTTTTTGGCCGTGATATGCTCTCTATGTTAATGTCTGGTGCATTAACTTCATTCATCGTTGCACTTGTTGCGGTAGGAATTGGCTTGTTTTTTGGTGTTCCATTGGGGTTATTAGCGGCATCTTATGGCGGTTTATTTGAGTGGCTAGTTTTGCGAACAAATGATTTTTTATTTGCTTTTCCTGCTATTATTTCAGCAATCATTATCACAACAATTTTTGGCCCCAGCGCAATTAATACGATAATTGCGATAGGTATTTTTAATATTCCTGTTTTTGCCCGAGTGGCACGTGGCGGTGCGCTTAGTATTATTAGCCATGATTTTGTTGCAGCATCTCGTTTGAGTGGGAGGAGTAATTTTAGCATTTCATTTGTGCATCTTTTGCCAAATATTGCCTCGTTATTAATTGTGCAAGCTAGCGTTCAGCTATCTCTTGGTATTTTGGCGGAGGCAAGCCTTAGTTATATTGGGCTTGGCACTCAGCCACCCGCAACCAGTCTTGGCTTGATGTTAAAAGAGGCGCAATCATTATTCTTGCTTCACCCGATGTTGGCAATTTTGCCAGGGCTTACAATTATTTTTATTGTAATATTCTTAAACCTTGCAGGAGATGGATTGCGTGATGCGCTTGATCCACGTTTAGCAAAACAAGGAAGTCTTGAAAGTGCTGGTTGAGGTAAAAAATCTATTCATTAGTTTTGGTGCAAAACCTGCAGTTGATGGCATTAGTTTTTCTATTAAGGCTGGTGAGAGATTTGGTTTAATAGGTGAAAGCGGTTCAGGCAAATCCTTAACTGCTTTGGCACTTTGCGCTCTTTTACCTTCGGGTGCAAAATTGGCAGGGGATATTATTTTTAATGACAAACCTTTGCCCGCAAGTGAAAAACAAATGGCAAAATTGCGTGGTAATAACATTGGCATAATATTTCAAGAACCTATGAGCGCACTCAACCCTTTGATGAAAATAAAAGCGCAAATTGGCGAAGCAATAAAATTGCATTTCCCAAAGAAACAAACAAAAAACCGAGTTAATAAATTATTGCTTGAGGTTGGTCTTGAGCTACGTCATGGTAATCGTTATCCTCATCAGCTATCTGGTGGGCAACGCCAAAGAGTGATGATTGCTATTGCATTGGCGGCTGAGCCAAAACTGCTAATATGTGATGAGCCAACTTCTGCGCTTGATCTAATTACTCAAAAAACCATTTTAGAATTACTTGATAAATTATGCCAAGACCGAAAAATGGCTCTCTTGTTTATCTCTCATGACTTAAAGGCTGTAGCTTCTTTATGTGAAAATGTGGGGGTGTTAAAATCTGGCAAATTAGTTGAAGTTGCAAACTCAAAGCAAATTTTTGAAAACCCAAAAAATGATTATACAAAAATACTTGTTAATGCCGCAAAAGTCATTGTGCCAGCTTTAAGCGATTTATCAACTCATAATATATTATTTGAAGCCAAAAATATCACTAAGGTTTTTAATCAAAATGCTTGGCTTTCTTTAACAAAACAAGAGCCAATAATTGCTGTAAACAATGTCTCTTTTTCTATTAAAACCAGTCAAGCTGTGGCACTTGTTGGGCCATCGGGTTGCGGTAAGTCAACGCTTGCTCGTATGGTTGTTGGGCTTATGCAACCAAGTGGTGGGCGTTTTAGACTTTTAGGAGAAAATTATGGTGATAAACCTCATCTAGATAGGCATTTGCAGCGAGAGTTATCTTTAGTTTTTCAAGATCCATATAATAGTTTTAACCCACGCCAAAAAGTTGGTGTTTCTTTAGCTGAGCCATTAAGGCTTAGTCATTCCAGCTCAAAAGACAATAAATTAAAGGCAGTTATTGAGGCGATAGAATTGGTTGGTCTTTCGCCAGATTTTCTTAATCGCTACCCGCATGAATTTTCTGGTGGTCAGCGTCAAAGACTTGCAATCGCTCGAGCAATTGTAAGCAAGCCTGCGCTTATTGTGCTTGATGAGCCTGTATCAGCCCTTGATGTTTCAATCCGTGGTGAAATTTTAGATTTATTAAATCATTTGCGTTTTTCGCTTGGTATTTCTTATTTATTAATCAGCCATGATCTTGATATGGTTCAGATGATTTGTGATGAAATAATTATTATGCAAAGCGGGAAAATTGTTGAAAAAGCAAATCCTTATGATATTTTTAATAACCCAAAACATCAGCTAACAAAAGACTTGCTAGCTGCAAGATTATAACTTTTTATAGTTTCATGGCTTTCACTAAAATATCATTAGTTTCTTCATATTCAATTAGCTCTGGGTTTTTTGGTTCGGGGGCAGGGTGGCAAAGCGAATAGCCAATGAATGTTCCTGCCGTTGTTCCCATAGCATCAGCAAAAATATCTTCCATGCTAAAGCCAGAGCCACCAGGAAAGTCGTCATAAACTTCTTTTGCGATGCCAGCACCCATGCCAGCAGCTGCTCCAGCGGCAATTGCATATTCTTCATCTGCCACACATGCAGCTAGGGCGGAGATTGCTCCAGTTGCGCTAAAATGCAAAGCCTTATCTGATGATAAAGTCATACAGCCAGAAAGTGCTAATGAGAGTGAAATTGCCAAAGCACCAAAGCGCAAAGTTTTAAGAGAGGTTTTTTTATTACAAATGCTTTTAATCATTAGCAAAGCCCTAAATATTGAACAAACATAAATTACTATTCTCTTATGAAGGCAACAGGCTAAATTATGGTTAATGAGGGGTGAATTTTTAAAAAGTCTAAATTGGTCGAGCAAAATGCCTAAAAATTGTTTCAATACTTGCTAATACTTCTTCACTTAATTCTAGCTCACTTGCCTCTATGTTATTTTTTAGTTGAGGAAGCGAAGTTGCTCCTATTATTACTGAGGTCATAAATGGTTTTGTAAGACAATAAGCAATTGCCATTTGGCATGGATCAAGTCCATGGTCATTTGCCAAATTATAATAAGCCCTAATTGCAGGTTCGCTATAATCATTATGTCGCCACATGTCTTTTGATATATCGCCTCGGCTTCCCTTTGGGCAGTTACCATCAAGATATTTGCCGCTTAAAGCCCCTGCAGCAAGCGGAGACCAAGCCAAAAGCCCAACATCTTCATGATGGGAGAGTTCTGCTAAATCCAAATCAAATTGGCGTTGTAGGAGTGAATATTCATTTTGCACTGAAACCATGCGAGGTAAATTATGCTCTTTAGCTAATTCAAGATATTTTGAAATCCCCCAGGAGCTTTCGTTTGAAACACCAATATGGCGAATTTTACCCTCTTTAACTAGCTCGTTTAGCGTCTCTAAAATGCCAATCATTTGCTCTGGTACGGTTTTTTTATCTTGATTTGATGGGTCAAACCCCCAAGCGTTTTGAAAATGAAAAGAGCCACGATTTGGCCAATGAAGTTGATAAAGATCTATATAGTCCGTTTGTAGACGCTTTAAGCTGCCCTCAAGAGCTTCTCTAATGCCGTTTGGCGTAATAATTTCGCCATTACGAATATATTTAAAACCAACCCCAGTGATTTTTGTAGCTAAAATCCATTTATCTCGTTTGTTTGATTTTTTAAACCAAGAGCCAATATATTTCTCGGTAAGGCCTTGGGTTTCTTGTTTTGGTGGCACGGCATAAAGCTCTGCGGTGTCCATAAAATTAATTCCCATCTCTTGGGCAAGCTCTATTTGCTGATGAGCCTCTTTTTCTGAGTTTTGCTCACCCCAAGTCATAGTTCCAAGACAAATCTCACTAACCATTAAATCTGTACGGCCAAGATTATTCAAAATCATCAAGTAAATCCCTTTTTGTTTTTTTATAGCTTAAATGGGTAATATAAGCATAGCAAGCAGGAGTTAGCTAAGCCTCAAAACTCTATTTTTTATCTTCCATTTTAAGTAAAAATAAAAAACTGCACATTTTAGACAATTTTCTCTTTCCAATTACACAAACTATCCCTATATAGACCTCTGCACATGAAATATTGTGCAAAAAGGTTGCCACAATACAGAGTAACCAGTTTGCCCGCAGAAGCGATAGCTTTGAGGGCAGACAAAATAAAAAATCCGGGCTAGCTCGGTGGTCGTTAGAAAATGCTATTCTAACCATCTATAAAAATTGTCGCGGGGTGGAGCAGCCCGGTAGCTCGTCAGGCTCATAACCTGAAGGTCGTAGGTTCAAATCCTACCCCCGCAACCATCTTGACTTGCACTAGCAAAATATCGTTTTCTGGAAGCGGATTTTTTGTTTTTGTAGCAACACTTAATAGCCCAGCAAGATCACCCACAAGAGTTATCCCCATAGTTTTGCCCTCGCTTGGAGACAAGATAATTTTATCAATCAAAGAGCGTATCACACCAGATGCTTCGTCTTTTAATTGTTCATCACTAAGAGCTGCAAATAACTTATCTAATTTGGCTTGATAGGTAATAGACATCTTAGGGTGCAAAAGAACAACAGGCTTATTATCTGCTTCAAGAATATTTTTCAATTCCTTCCATCGATCTTCAAGCTCAATCATACGATCTTTTACTTTTTCAGCTGGAACACCCTTACACAAAGCATCAACTAATTTATCTAATTCTTTATCCACTGCCTCAAACTCACGCTTTTGAGCATTTAATGTTGAGTTATACTCAATACGAAGTTTGTTCATATAACGAGTATATTCAGTGCAAAATTCTGTAAATAATTTAGGATCCATAAGGTTGCTCTTTATGGCTTTTATAACTCGACGTTCTAATTCGTCCTGTCTTATATTTTGTCGATTATCACAAATTCCTTTGCTTCGTGCATTATAACAGCCAAGCAAATCTTTAGAAATTTTAGTATATCCCCCACCACAACAAGAACATTTAGTTAAACCAGAAAATAAATAAACAGGTCTGCGTTTGCGTGCGTAAGAAGATTTATAATTATTATATGCTTTTAAATTATCTAAAGACTTTTGGCGAGTTTTTGCCTTATCCCATAATTCTTGATTGATAATGCGCAGACTAGGAACTTCTTTTATTATCCATTCAGACTTAGGGTTAAGCCTTGAATTTCTTCGACCTGTATTTGGGTTTTTTAAATATGTAAGGCGATTCCAAACCAAGCGACCAATATAAAGTTCATTATTGATAATGCCCGTTCCTCGCTCACGATTACCATTGATAGAACTAGGCCCCCAATCTTTACCCGAAGGGCCAATAATTCTATCTTTGTTAAGTGAGATAGCAATAGCTTTAGGAGAACGACCAATCGAATATTCTTTAAAAATGCGCTTAATTATTTTTACTTTATCCTGATTGATTGTGCGATCTCCCCTTATAGGAGTGCCATCAGGTGCAAATGCTTTAACCACATCATAACCATAACAAATGCCGCCACCAGATTTACCAGCTTCAATTCTACCCCGAAGCCCTCGCCTTGTTTTATTGGCAAGGTCTTTCAAAAACAACGCATTCATAGTTCCCTTCAAACCAACATGAAGTTCGTCAACTTCGCCTTCGGCTAAAGTAATCAATTTAATTCCATGAAATTGTAATTGTTTGAACAAGTTTGCAATATCAGCTTGATCACGAGATAAACGATCAAGAGCCTCCGAAATTACAACGTCAAACTTTCTAGCCATAGCATCTTGCAATAATTTTTGCATACCATCACGAAGCAAAACACTTGCCCCAGAAATTGCTAAATCTTTATAACATTCAGTAATTGACCAGCCGTCCTTTTCAGCTCGCTCACGACAAATACGAACCTGATCTTCAATCGAAGTTTCTTTTTGATGACTAGAGCTATAACGAGCGTATATAACAGCTTTCATAATAGAGATTACTTTCAATTAGTTTTCTGTTTATTTTTAGCTTTATCAGAAGCAATAAGCTCAAGCTTAAATTGCTCCTTTGCCGCTTGGCGAGCCAGTAATTTAACCAAAGTAACTAAACGCAAATCAGGCTTACTATCTTTTCCTGATATTGATTCACAAAAATCAGCTTGTAAAGAAATTTCATCAACATCACAAACACGAGACGGCACTAAAGAGTTTTTATCTTTATCCATTCAATAACACCTTTTCAAAAATTAAAAAAGGCGGGCAGAGAAATAATAAATCAATTCTCACTAAATGTCAAGAAACTATAATAAAAACAATGAGTTACACAATTCAATCTATTTGAACAACTATTCTATAATACTCATTACAAATCAATATAATTCTAGCTTATTCATAATTAAGCACAAAAGTGCCGTAGTTATAATAATACATAAAAACAAAAAACGCTTTAGATAAAGCATGGCAGGGATAAATTATATCAAACTATATTCCTAAGAACATTAAGAAAAAATCCATGCATAAAAACAATGTTTATTTTCACAAACTATCGCCAGTGAGTTTGACAAATAAGAACTCATAATAAGTTTATTTATCTGGTCAATAAACATCAAAATTATTTTTGGTATTTCGTGTGATAAAATTTGCAGAATTTTGCTTCTGAAACATCGATACAAATTGATGATGCAAAAATAGAACTTAAGAAAATTTTACTCACTACAAAAAGCAAAAATTATTTAAAAACATCACTCCAATTCTCATTTGAAAATTCGATGAAAATAGAGCATTTATAGCGATGAAAATTTAAGGAAAAAGAAGCGTTTGGATGGCGCGAAGCGGTAAGGCAAGATAAAAGGCCTGTGGGCTATTCACCCCAAACCCCCTACTGCACATCACTTTAAATAGCCCACAAAAAAAATTACGTGTGGGCTATGTTTTTTTACTAAGTCATTGATTTCATTGAAATTCACTAGCCCACAAATTCACGAATATTGAGTAAAATCAATGGGTTAGGCGTTTTTAATTTTGCAAGATTTTTCACTCATATTTATTCATAATTTACCCGTCTATTTTCCTAGAAAAAAGTCAAATTTTAACAAATTTAACGACAAAAAAATGACGCATAATTCTTAATTATTTACTAAAAAAGACCTTTTGCAGACTATAATAAATTCAAATGAAGACTAAAAAACATCACTATAATTATCCATTTTGATACTTAATGGTTTAAATTAAGTCACTAAATTTCGAAGAAAAACATAATTTATTTGGCATAAATTACAAAAATAGAGTATTTCTTTTTTAACAATTGATTCCAATAGGTAAAGAGAAATAATGATAGAAAATGTATTTCAAGGAGGTCTTTTTACCAGCGACTTTTTAATAGAGTCGATCAAAAATAATGTTGATTGGAAAAATATTGAAGACGAAACAATTGATACATTTCAAACAAAACTAGAAGAAATTTATGATGTATTTCCAACAGAACAAACGCCAAATGAAACGCGCACTGAAGATGATTTAATTTGGAAAATCCTAGCCGTGCTTGGTTGGGATCAATTTATGCGACAGCAAAATCTGACTACCAAAGGACGAGATGATGTGCCTGATGGTTTGCTATTTGCTAACAAAGAAGCAAAAGCACAAGCTGATAGCTTTTCTGAGGAATGGAAGCGATACCAATTTGGACTATCAATTGTTGAATCTAAAAGATGGAAATGTCCACTTGATAGAAGCTCAGCACAGGTTGGTGAAAAACTTGCTCCATCCACTCAAATGTTACGTTATTTGCGCCGTGCTGATGATATAACTCAAGGCAAATTAAGATGGGGCATTCTAACTAATGGCGGTAAATGGCGGTTATATTATTCTGGCGCAAAGAATGTCTCAGAGCATTTCTTTGAAATTGATCTTGCAGCAATTCTTGGAATAAAAAGGGCATGGTGATGGCTTATTCGCCCTAAATGAAGAAGAAAAACGCCATGCTCTACGTATATTTTTACTTATCTTTCGTTGTGAAGCATTTTTACCAACCACAACAGATAATCGCACATTTCATTTGCGAGCAATTGATGAGGGTAAGTTTTATGAAGAGCGAGTTTCAAATAATTTATCAAACCTAGTTTTTGAACAAATATATCCTTTATTAGCAAGGTCAATTGCTAATAAAGCGCCAGAAGTAGATTTACATGAGGTGCGTGAAGCTACCTTAATCTTGCTCTATCGCTTATTATTCATTCTTTACGCAGAAGACAGAGATTTACTCCCAGTAAATGACAAACGATATGATGATTATGGTTTAAGGGATAAGGTGCGCCTAGATATTAAAAAGCGCAAAGATGAAAATGACGTTTTTTCAGATATAGCCACACGCTATTGGGCTTCTTTTACTGATCTTTGTAATTCAATAAGCAAGGGCGATACATCAATTGGTTTACCTCCCTATAACGGCGGTTTATTTGATGAAGAAAGAACCCCCTTATTAAAAGATATTAGTCTTTCAGATCAAATTATGGCTGATGTAATTGATAAATTATCATTTGAAAGCACAGGGGATACAAGAAAATATATCAATTATCGTGATTTAAGCGTGCAACAACTTGGCTCAATTTATGAAAGACTGCTTGAACATGAGATAATAAGAGAAGGTGAGACAGTTGATATTCGTCCAAATATTTTCGCTCGCAAAGGCTCGGGAAGTTATTATACGCCTGATGAATTAGTCATTCTAATTATAAAAGAAACATTAGAGCCTTTAATCAAAGCGCATTATAAAACCTTTGAAGACAAAGCTAAAGAGTTAGAAAACAGCTCTTCTGATAGTGATGAAAAACTAAGAATATTAAAAAAATTAGACCCAGCAGAAAAACTACTAAACTTAAAAATATGCGATCCAGCTATGGGTTCAGGGCATTTTCTTGTGTCACTAGTGGACTATTTAAGCACAGAAGTAATTTCTGCAATGGCGGAAGTTGATGAAATAACGGGGCAAATTGGCTATATATCACCGCTTGCCAATCGTATTGAAGATATTCGCTCAACCATTTTACACAATGCTGAAGAGCGAAATTGGAGTGTTAAAAAAGATCAACTTGATGACCGTCATATCATTCGCCGCATGGTGCTAAAACGTTGCGTCTATGGTGTCGATAAAAACCCAATGGCTGTTGAATTGGCAAAAGTTGCATTATGGTTGCACAGCTTTACGGTTGGTGCGCCTTTATCTTTTCTTGATCATCACTTACGTTCAGGAGATAGCTTATTTGGTTATTGGGTAGATCAAGGCATTAAAAAAGCCGCATCTTATGGTTCACCTTTATTCTTGCATGAATCAATTAAATCTGCGCTTGGTTCAGCATCTTCAATGCACGCTATTGAAAAACTGCCCGATGCTGAAATTGCTGAAGCGCACCTTTCAAAAGATATTTTTGAAGGTGTGCAAGTAATGATAGCACCGCTAGATAGATTTTTATCTCTATTACAAGCAATAAATTGGCTTAATTTAAAAGGCAAAGAAAATACCAAAGCTATTCAAGGATATTTTGATGGCTCTTTTGGTGATCCTTTTGATATTGCATTAGGCAAAGTAAAACTAAAAAAGCGTGACAAGTATGAGGTTATTTTTTCACAAATATTAGAGCAAGCAAGTGAAATTATAGCACAGGAGAATTTTTTAAATTGGCAAGTAGCTTTTCCTAATGTTTGGACAGATTGGGAAAATGAAACTCTCAATGGTGGTTTTGATGCGGTGATTGGCAATCCCCCTTGGGATAGAATGAAACTACAACAAGTTGAATGGTTCGCTGCAAGAAAACCAGAAATTGCAATGGCGCAACGTGCTTCAGATAGAAAGCAGATGGTAAAGGAATTACAAGAAACAAATAATCCGCTTTATGCTGATTATAAAAAAGCCAAAACCCAAGCAGAAACAAGCGTTCGCATTGCACGCACAAATGGTGATTATCCTTTGCTTTCTGGCGGTGATATAAATCTTTATTCCCTATTTGTTGAGCGAGCGATGCAATTGGTTAAGCCAAGTGGCATGATAGGTCTTTTAACACCATCAGGTATTGCTTCTGATAAAACAGCATCAAAATTTTTCAAGGGCGTGGCAACTGGCGGCAGGTTAAAAGCGCTTTATGATTTTGAAAACCGCAGAACTCGGTTTAATGAAGCCCCATTCTTTCCAGATGTTGATAGTAGATTTAAATTTTTAGCATTTATCGCAAGCCCATCACCAACCAATGAAGCGACACAATGTGCATTTTTTTTGCAAGATATATCTGAATTATCAAATCCAGACAGACGATTCACGCTAACAGCAAAAGACTTCGCACGGGTAAACCCAAACACTGGAACAGCACCAATTTTTCGCTCTCGCAAAGATGCAGAGCTAACCATGAAAATCTATAAACGCCTGCCTATTCTTGTTGATCGTTCAAGTGGAAATGAAGTGAAGGCTTGGCCAGTGAAATATCTTCGCATGTTTGATATGACAAACGATTCTGGCTTCTTCCGCACACGACAGGAACTTGAAGAAAATGAAGGCGCATATCCAATTGGCAATAATCACTTTGGCAGCGCAACAGGGGAGTGGGTGCCGCTTTATGTCGGTCGTATGATTCACCAGTTTGACCACCGCGCTGCTTCGGTAAAAGTCAATGAGGAGAATATTCACAACGCAGCCCTGAGTGGCGATGTTTCGCTTGAGGAAAAGGCTGACCCATCGTTCCTGCCAACACCGCAATATTGGGTGTTGAAAAATGAGGTGAAGTTTCCAGCAGGGTTAGAATGGCTTATTGCATTTCGTGACATTGCGCGTGCAACTGACGTGCGAACAATGATTTCAACAATCGTGCCCTTATGTGGATTGGGAAATACCGCTCCAATTATTATGCCCGAAGATATTGATTTCTATCGTTCGCAGGCCGCCCTTCTACAAGGAAACTTCGGGTCGATAGTTTTCGACTACATCGCTCGTCAAAAAACTCAAAGTACACATCTAAACTGGTACCTCATTGAACAACTCCCCGTTGTGCCACCACACCAATATGAATCCACAAAATTTGGCTCAAAAACAGCGGGAGAAATTGTGCGTGAGATTGTTCTCGAACTCACATACACCGCTCACGATATGGCACCATTTGCTATTGATATGAGATATATTGATAACAAGGGCAAGGTCAAACCACCCTTCATTTGGGACGAAGAACGCCGCTTAAAACTACGTGCTAAACTAGACGCAATATTCTTCCACCTATACGGCATTACTAATCGCGACGATGTCCGATACATCTATTCCACCTTCCCAATTATAGAACGCCAAGAAAAAGAAACCTACAATAACCACTACCGCTCCCAAGAACTATGCCTAGCCTACATGAACGCTTTGACAGCAGGAAACCCAGACGCGGAGATTGATTTATGATTTTGAGGATGAGAACATGAACTATGCTTGTTGGAAAAAATGTGATTTTCAGCTTCACACACCCCGCGACCCAAATTGGAAGGGTGCGCGTATATTAGGCATAGAAGACAAAAACCCAAAAAGCGGAAAAGTCGTTACAGCAGAGGATGTAGAAACCGCTCGCAATAAATGGGCGGAGCTATTTGTGGATTCATGTGTTAAAAAAGGATTACAAGCAATAGCTATTACCGATCATCACGAAATGATAATGATACCTTATGTCCAAAAGCAAATCGCCAAACGCTTGGAACACGATACAAATTTTGATCTCTGGCTGTTCCCAGGCATGGAACTAACGGCTAGTGGTGGCAAACAGTGTTTGATTATTTTTGACGCAGATCTTTCAGAAAACTGGAGGCAACAAGCTCAAGGTATATTAGGAATTGAATATGCAGACTTAAATGAAAAAAGCTCTCAAAGTCCAAAAGTAAAACAGCTTTCTTACAACTATGCCGATATTGGTCAGCTTCTTGACGGACTAAATGGATTGCGTGGCAAGTATATAATTCTTCCTAATGTTTCTCAAGGTAACAGCCACACCGTTTTGGTTAATGGTGAGCACGCAGATTTTCGCAGAATGCCATACGTTGGTGGATATTTGGATACGGGACAAAACATTGGTACAATAGGTACAAAAAATCGAACTCGATTATCTGGGAAAGATAGCAATTGGTCAGAGCGCTGTATTTATCCAATACCAACGTCGGATAGCCGACAGGCAGATTATTCGACTCTGGGGACAAACAATGCCTGGATAAAACTTGCTGAACCTACAGCGGAAGCCATTCGACAAGCATTCTTAGGTTGTCGATCTCGGATTAGTATTGAACAACCAGAGTTACCATCGTTGTCAATTGCTATTGCAGACATTAAAGGGTCAGCAATTCTCGACCAAACTATTCTTAATATTAGCCCAGAATTCAGTTCGGTTATTGGGGGACGCGGAAGTGGGAAAAGTTCATTTCTTGAATATGTTGCATTTGGTTTGGGACGCAGTTGTTACGATGTTCCGCGTGACCACTATTCAGGCACGGAAAGAATGAGCAGCCTAGTAAAAGATACAATTGTCTCAAAGGGAGCAATTGTTTCACTAACGATTGTTCAAGATGGCGCAGAATTTCAAGTTGTGCGAGGATCAGCAAATGCATATCAACCTCAAATTACCTATCCTGATGGTTCTACCCAAATGGTAACAGTTAGAGAGCTTCGGGCGCTTTTCCCCGCTGTTGTTTATAGCCAGGGTGAGTTATCGGAAATTGGCAAACAGGCAGGAAAGAAAACACAGCTCTCTGATTTGCTTCAATTTGTGGACTCTGATTATAAACGCCAAGATGAGCAGTTTTCCTCGGATATTGAGACCGCTAAAAACTCCACAAAGAGTGCAGTTCAGAAACTAGTGGAAAACTGGAGTCTTCAATCAAAATTAAGAAAAATGACGACGTCCAGAGATTCTTTGAAGCAACGGGTCACGGCGCTCGAAAAAACATTGCCGACACTATCGAAAGACGACCAGGCGATAGTGGCTTATTACGAAAACGCCACGGAATTTGAGTCGAAGAGACTTCAGGCTTCAAAACATGCAGATCAAATAGTGAGTTCTTTGGATTCCCTAACCATCGAATTCCTAAGTGAGAGAAATTTGGATTCAGTATTGACGGATGAAGCGAAAGCAATTCAACAGGAATATGCTGATCTGTTTAAGGTATTTACGCAAGGACTAACGAAACTGCAAAATGACGTAAAGGCAAAAAGATCAACTTTTGCAAAAGCGGAAGATGAATGGGGTATCAAATTTAAAGATGCGCGCTCAGCCAGAGATGCTGCGTTAGAGAAATTGGGTGAGCATAAAACTGTAACCAGCCAAATCATCAAGCTTCGTGAAGATATTACTCAGCTTACCAATGATATTGGAGATTTAGATGCGCGATTGAAATCTGCAGGTGATCCTTCGGAAGACTTGAAGCTTAGGTTACGCGGATTGAAGGAGATAAGCGAGCGACGTGCAGACCAAACACGAGAATGGGCTAAGGAGATTGAAAATCTATCCAGCGGAAAGATAAAAGCGGCTGTCGATAATACAGGAAATATATCGGAAGTAAGGGAAGCAGTTGAAGCCCTTGCAGCAAAAACCGGTTCTCAAGAAGGCACTAGGATGCGAGAAATTGAAGAAGTGCTCGCCTCTGACTCAGTCTGGGATTTATTAGATCAACTTCGCAGCGACTGTCACTCTTTGCTCTATTGGCAGCAAATTGGTGCCGCAACTGGCGAAGAAAGACCTGATTGCACTAACTTGATGAAAATTTTAGGTGATACCGACCGCATTCGAACTTCAATAGCAGAACTAATGGATACTTCACGTGTTGAGGCTATATCTGCTGCTGTTCCCAAGCCAGAAATTACTCTTTCATATTGTGATGGAGCAAAAGAAATATCCTTCGAAAAAGCTTCCGAAGGTCAAAGGGCAGCTGCCTTACTGTTCATGCTTTTAGAACAGCCTGGCGGACCTTTGATTATCGACCAACCTGAAGGCGACTTGGACAACAAAATTATATCTGAATTAACAGACAAACTCCACACTGCGAAGCAACATCGCCAATTGATATTTGCAAGTCATAACGCTAATATTGTTGTCAATGGTTCCTCAGAACTAGTTGGCCACCTTGAGGTGAGCGAAGCTGGCGAGCGAAAGTTTGAATGTTCTGGAGCAATTGACGATCCATCAGTTTGCTTACTTATCACTTCAACAATGGAGGGCGGTGAGAAGGCGTTTAAAGATCGCCAAGATAAATACGGTTACTGACGAAATATTACTGCTGCAATGGAACTAATTTGATGAATACAGATCAAAGAAAGTTTAGACGGATTTTTTATTTTACATACCAGGCCGCACGCGCCTTCTCATATTTTCTTATTCGTCTTGCACCAACTAATTCACGCAAACAATCTTAGGAATTTTGCACTTTCCTTTAATCACTATTGTCTCATGCGATAACGCGTTGCACGACCTTGACCAATCTTTTCCAAACGTTTTAGTTCCACGAGTTTCTTAATTGATGCCTCGATAGTTCGTTGCGCAAAGCCTAATGCTTTTACAGCATCTTTGCGAGCGAACTCTGCTTCATTTCGATTTTGTATCCATTGCCACAGAGCAAGTTGTTTTTCAGAAAGCAGGTTTTCGATACTCTCGCTTTCAATGAGAGCCAATGCGTTATTAGCCTGAGATTTAACAATCTCAAGAAAATAGACTAGCCAAGGGAAAATGTCTTCGCTCTTTGTTTTCCAACTCGACTGCGCCTTATTCAACGCAAGATAATAATCTGCCTTACGTTCTTCAATCAGCTTTTCATGGGAGATAAGACTAGTAAACATATAGCCTTGTTGAAGTAACATAAGATTAGTCAGCAAACGAGAGGTTCTACCATTACCATCTTGAAATGGGTGAATAGCTAGATATTCAAATATAAAAATGCTAATTCATCTTAACACTATAATTCTACAATCATCCTATGTGATATTATGTGAGTTAATGTGAGAAAAATAAAATTCAATATGAAGTAACTATAATAAATATCATGATTTTATGACTACTTAATACTAGCAATTCTCCTTGGAACTTTTGCCTTCTGAATTAACTTGATATTCACCTCACTCACACCATGAAGCTTTGCCAATTCTTCCCACTTAGCTAAGGCACTTCTTGTTTGTTCAATTATTTTATCAATTGAAACTTTGCTCAAGTTTGCATCCAATCCTAACTTTATCAAATGATCTATATTTGGATTTTTTCCTTCACCCATCACCATGGTGCTTTGCTCTCCGCGTGGTCCAGATGAAAATGTGAGGTCATAGGCTGGAGAAAGTTTCCACTGCCCATCTTTATCCATTAAAAAGCTGAAGTTTTTGGCGTGATCATCTCGATTATGCGCTAACACATTAAATACAGCCAGTTGATACATTTTCTCAACCTCACGAACATCGCGGGTTAACGACCCTGTTAAAGCAATTAAATCTTCATAATCCAATGATGGCATACGAAAATCTGAATGTAATAATCCGCAAGCAGTGTGCATGTGGAAACGTTTGTCACCATCTCTATCAAAACGCCTAATAGCAAAATATCCTGCGCCATGTTTGGCTGGAAACAGATGCACATCAGGCATGTTTATACCTGCTTCTTTAGCCATAAGCGCATAAACATACTCAATCGCACCAGCATCATTGCCATCTTGGTTATTTGCAAATTTAACTATCCATGGTGCGTATTCAGCAGACAGGTCATTTACACCATGAATGATATGTGTTCGGTTTTCATCAACGCCAATCAAAGCTTTAGGGCGCGCGCCAGCCGACGATCCATTTAATGCTAAAAGCTCTTGTAAAACTTCATCAGAAGTGCCGTCTAATACTTCTTGTGCTTGTTCTGCTAAATTGTCTAAATTGATAGCATCATGTCTTTCATCGGCACTATAGTCAGGCTCAAAAACTAGTGCGCCCATACCATTAGTGCCAACATGCGCCAAGCGATCTAAAGGTGTAATTTCTGGTAGCAAAATGCCTTGAGCGCGAGCAAAACGATCAAACAATAAACGCCCCCAGCCATCTGGTAAGCTGTCATTAAATACACCAGGTAAGCCATCAAATAGATTATAATCAAAGCTAGAAACACCAGATTTTAGTGGCAAACGAAAAGGTGATATTTCTAATCCATGTTCAATAAACGTACGATTATATTCAAAGTAAATAACATGTTCACGAGCTGCCAATCTTCCAACAGGAATGACTTTCTCACCAAAATTCAAGCCAACCTTTATTTCCGTTGCAGATAGATAATTTTTCATTTACGTCGCCCTCTTTGGCGAGTGGGTTTGTCATTGGTGTTTAGAACCTCATCAATGGAGGAAAAAGCCGTTTGCTTTATCTCACTAGCTTTTAAAATATCCTCCAAACCGCCAAGCACCATCTGAAGCTTTAAAAATGATTCCAAAGAAATCACACCTTTTTGCTCAAATTTGCGTAGTGTTGGTAATGGCACGCCAGAGCGTGTCGATAAACCTTCTTGTGTAAGTTCCATATCTAAACGTTGCATACGGGCATTTTTAGCCAATTTTTTCTGTGCATTTAATAATGTTATAAGTAATACCATATTATTACAAAACTCCATTTCTAGTAGCTAAGTAATATTATAGTATTAGAAAAGGCAAATTGCAAGTGTGCAATATATAGGGTAATCTTACTAAATTTCAAATTATGTTCACTCAGGACGAAGCATGCACATGATCTTTAAGAGAAATTTACCTCTAGCTAACCCACAAATAGCCCACGAAACAATCAAACATGAGATAAATACCAAACATCTGGCATTGGAAGGCATTACCCGACCTCCTTAAGTCTTTCTCCTTTTCAGGTTAAAGATTATTTTTTAAAAACTCTCCAACCAGTATTTTAATCTCTGCATGAATATCATCACGTTTGCGCTTGCCAGTTTCTGAACAAATCGGTTCCTCACTTTCTTGTTTAATAATATCCTCACCCATCGCAGTGCAAACACCAAGGAAACTGAAATGAGTTGCCTGTTTTATATTGACGTAATTTGAATTTTTTATTATTGTTGCAATTCTTTTGCCATCCAAACCAACTGGCACTTCGCCTTTTGATCCAAGATTAATTATTAATGATGGTAGTTTTATTTCAATTAAACTTTTACTGGTGAAAGCTTTTGAAAGCGCAGGGTCAATCACTACAATAGCTTTAATACGCTCGTCTAAATTACTTTGCTCAAATTTAGACGCATCAATTTGTGAAAGATTTACACCTGCAAAATTAAACCATCTACAATCAAGCATGTTTGGAAATTGCTCACAATATTCAATATATTTTTGCTTTTTAACTTGCGCCCCAGCTAACCCCAAAACTGTATAACCACCTAATGAAAACCCCACCGCCCCAATTCTGTTAAAATCTGGTTGCAGGTCAATAGTTGGCGCTTTTTGCATATAATCAAGAATGGAGGTGAAATCTGCTGACCTCTGCCAAATTTTCAAAGTTTCTAAAGCAATAGAATTACCAGAGGTAGATCCAGGATGATTTGTTGAAACAACAATCATGCCGCGATTAACTAAAGAGTAGGCAATCCAGCTGATATTTTGTGCATTCCCACCCGAGCCATGTGACAATAAGACTAACGGAAATTTCTTAGATTGCGAGGTTGCGCCAACGCTCACTTCAACTCCAGTAAAAACAGCATTTTCTCCAAGCATCTTCATATCACCGTCTTGTTTGCTTGGGTACCAAATATGAAACTGCAAGGGATTATCACGATGGGCAACTTCAATTTCTATTGTTTGATAACCAGGTGCTGCTTGTGTTAATTGCATGCTAAATAGCAAAGATATAATACCAATAATGGTTTTTAATATATATTTTCGTTTCATAATTTCGACCTTTCAAGTGCAAACAAATTATGCGACATCATTGCAAATAATGTAAAATGATACGTCCTATATCGTGATTAAGGTCGACCAGAAACGCAATTTAGGACATAGTGAAACAAATTAATTATTGCTAAGGCCAATATTTATGATCATGCTACCTTTGTCATTTCTCATCAGCGCGGCAGCGCTATTTGTGCTTTATTTCCAATGGTCAGGCTCAGAGCCAAAATCACGAAATATCTGGTTTATGAGTTTTTTGATAATATTAGCATTTCAATCAGCGCTTATTGGCGTGCGCTTTGGTTATGGTATTGATTGGTTTGGCGATATACAACCGCTAATTGCAGCTATGCTTCCTCCATTAGCCTATCTAAGTTTTAAAAGACCCTCTGCAAGTATAAAAACTTTAGTATATGCTCTACCTATAATAATTATATTTTTTTCTGTCATTTTATTGCGTGACATTGTTGATTTTTTACTTGCTCTTAATAATTTATTTTATGCTTTTGCACTGTTGCAATTAGGCGTAGGCGGTATTGATGCGATGGGCTGGGTAAAGATCGATCAAACTCGTCTGGTAAACCGTTTGCTATGGCTCGTTTGTGCTGCTCTTGTTATTTCAGGCGTGACAGATCTGTTCATAACCTATGACTTTTGGACAACCAACGGCAACAATATTAGCAAAATTGCTGGATGGGCATCACTAAGCGGCTCTTTTTTGGCAATACTTATTACATTTAGCGTAGTTGGCTGGAATAAACACAAGATTCAAAAAATGAGAAATAGTGATCCAGAGGTTCAAAAGGAGGTTTTTACTCAACTAGAAAATCTTATGAAACGTGAGCGCTTGTTCATTGATCCAGACATCAACCTCAATCGCATTTCTAAGCGAATGATATTGCCAATTCGTGATGTCTCAAGAGCTATCAATATAATAACTGGTCAAAGCGTTTCACATTATATCAATAAATTGCGGGTTGAAGAAGCGTGCACTTTGCTGCAAAAACCTAAAATGCAAATAACTGCAATTGTTTATGCTTCTGGGTTTAATACTAAATCAAATTTTAATAGAGAGTTCGTAAGAATAATTGGTAAAACACCATCACAATGGCGCTCATCTTTTGTGTTACGATGTAGTAAAACCTGATGCAATTTAGCGGATATTATTTTCAGTAATGGGCATATCTTCAAATGCCTGAAAAATTAAATCCATTGCTTCGGCATAACCTGCGACCTCTTGTTCGTCACGAGTATCAGTTTTTGCATCTTTATATTAGAAAGTAAAATTTCAACCTGAATATCAGTGAGTTTTGCTCCTTCAATCCGTGTAGATGAACCGACGCTTTCAACTGTTGCTACTTTTCGTAACGCATTCAAACGATCAGGTGATAAATTCTTCAAGGCTTCCCAACGTCCTTTGAATTCATCAATTTCCACTACCAATTTCACAAGGTCTTGAGCAAGGGCTATATTCGGCTCAATCATAGTATTTCTAATCTTTTATATTCAATTTAATATCCAATTATACCCGATTTGTCTAATGCAGATTCCATTTGCCTCTAGCTAGCCTGCACATATCTTACGCATGAGATAAATACCAAACGTGATGGAGTCGGAAGATATAGGCTCATTCATCTTATACTGATTGAATGAGCCTATTTAAGGTTTAAATAATTTAAGCAAAATTAGTTATTATTAGATAAAATATAAAGAACCCTGTAAATATCGAGTGTGTTATGCAATCCCATTTTTAACAAAATATTAGATTTATGCGCCTCTACTGTCCTATAACTGATGTCATACTCTCGAGCTATTTCTTTAGATGTTTTACTGTTAACGACTTCCTGAAGTATCTGTCGTTCTCTGCTAGTTATTCTTTTCAACCCTTGAATTGCAAACATAAGCTGCTCATCAGGTATAGTAATTGAAACAAAATTTTGTGGCATTAATTTCTCCTGTTTTTTCAGCTCTTTGCGGCTGTAAGACAAGAAGAAAATAAAAAGCGTTACACTAACGTTAATCTAATAAATTATCTAACTATTTAATTGTGTTGTTTTATTTTTTAAATTATTTAGAGCAACTGTCCATGTGCGAGGCTGCTCCAGTTTCCACGAAATTTTCGTCTCAGAATTTTGTTGTGGAAGTTGCTTCATAAAATTAATAAGTTCAATTGCATCAATTTGTTTTTGACTGATAAAGTGTTTTTTATATTGTTTTTTCAGATAGTCTGCATTGGATAAACTAGATACTATTGCCTCAATGCTACGTTCTTTAAAGAAAGTTTTTCGTGCATTTTTTAACATCCTATCAGCCTGATCATGGTTAATACACTTACATTTTTGCATATGGGCAAGTGTTGCCTCAATATCTACTAATGCATCTGTAAAAGGTGGACTGCCTAACTCAGATGGCCCATGTAATAATGCAACAGCTGCATCATCGTCTAAACTCCCGTCAATGTAGGAATGAGCAATTTTCCCGATTGGAATCATGCCAAACTTGGCACATTCTGCAGCACGTAAGGCACCCATAGACGCAGCACCAACTACAATAATATCTTTTTGTAAGGCAAATAATATTTCTTTATGCCAAACTGAAGCAATAGCTTCAAAAACTCCATCAACTAAACCAATAACATTAGCACCATCTAAAACTGCTCGAGCCAAATCTCCATGGGCAGCAGGTGGTCTTAGTTCAATTGAATCAAAATCAATATCCGCACCATAAATACTGGAGCCTGCAAATAATATTTTCATGCTGCTAACAAAACCTTCAAAGCTCTGATGTTAGGGCGCCAATTAATATTAGATTCACGGTCTTCAAGCATTGGAACAACCAATTTCATCACAGAAAAATCAAACTCATCACCACATAAAGGAAACGCAAAAACATCACTAATCCCAACTCTCACTAATGCACCAATTGTATTATTGAGAAGTTTGTTTAGTGAAGCATCAAGTGGCAAACCATTTATCATTTTATTATCTGGAACTACAGCGAGCTCAAGTAACTCTACATGTTCACTTGCAGCATGTTGGCAATATTCATCTGGAATGATATCATCACGAGAACCAGCAATTGAGGTTATTCTAGTTTGTGCGGCTTCCGTAATTGCACGAATAGCTGCCCGTGAGGCAATCGGGTGAGCGCCATAACCTGCAGCAAGGTCAAAATGTTTATACTCATGTTTTCCATTTTCGCCAATTATTGCCATAACACAGGGTACTCCTATATCACTAGTTTGATTAAACAGTCTTAATCTTAAGCCTGCATTTTCAACTTTCTGGCAAAGCTCACCTACCGCAACATCATTAAAGGTTACAGGGTTAATGAGTGTTTTAATTTGATCTTCTTTACTTTTCAAAGACCAAAGAGTTCCTGCATCACGTTCTATTAGCTCGCATAAACCATGAAAAATTGCTTCTTCATCGCAATTACCTGATGCTAGACCATTTGTTGATTTGCATATCCCAGGCAAATCATTATTTTCACCATCTATATTTACAGCATCAAGCGGAATAAGAACTTCTTCTTGCGTTAAAAGGTTTTTACCTTCAATCCATCGAAGTTTTTTATTGCGAAAAATTTCTTCACCAATCGGCAGAAGATATTTAATATCTACTAGAGGAAATCCCTGCTTAAATAACTCATCCATACTTTTAACTTTTTTCGTTACAAGTGGATTTTCGGCAATAGCAAACTCAACTGCTTCCATAACAGCAGAAGCACAAGCCGCATCTTTAGTAAGACCCTTGCCTTGATTATTGGCAAGGGTTTTAGAGTTAGGTCGAAAAGCAGCAAAACAAGGGATACCAATTCGATCCAATCCAGTTTGATCAGCAATTCGGGTAATACCTAGTTGTTCAAAAACTAACTTTGCTCGAGTGACTGTTTCATCTGGTGATATTATGCGGTCTGAATATTGAGTTGCAGTGTTTAATTTTTGGGTGCCTTTTTTCAACGAAAAACTACTATCAACCAAGAAGCACGTAATTATGGATTTCATCAGCTTTATTAAGCAGTATTAATTTGAAGTGCAATATGTGCGGCTAAGCAAGATATAGAAGAAATGAATTTTTCCTTTCTTTTTCCACTAAATCTAAGAGACGACAATCTAATTTCTTCCCTTTTACCTGTGCGAGAATCGTGAATATGAATAACATTCTCATGTTGAGTATAACTAATACTAATATTTTTCATTATTATCTCCTTTAAAAGAGACATTATAAAAGCGGTTTTATTAAAGCACATCAGTATTAATTGGTAACAATGAATACCTAGTCAAAACCTGCTAGATATAGAGCAGTTTTATAATGACTAACATCATCATGATTACTCATAGGAATCATTATTTCCCAATATTCAATTTTAAAATCAGGGTATTCAAGCAAATAATCATTTTTAAAATTTCTAGCTTCTTCTCCATTACCTAACATTGCATGACAAGCTGCAACCAAGCGCAAATTTGAAGGAACTAATAATTTTACTTTGGATATTAAGCCCAAGGCCTCTTGATATTTTCCAAGAAAAAATTTACTACAACTCTGCATCCAATAATAACAGTCAGGCGGCAAAGGATTAAGCTTCATTGCTAGATTGACTTGCTTAAGAGCCTCGTCATGTTGTCCATTATGACAAAATATATCCGCTTTGTGAGCAATTATATCTGCGTGATACGGGGCAAAAGAGGAAGCAAGTGAAGTGCTTTCTCTTGCACCCTCAATATCACCTAAATATAGTTGAGCCACCCCCATCTCCCAATGTCCGCCTGGTATTGTTGGGTCTTTTTTAATAATATTGCTTGCCATGTGCTTCGCTTTCAAAAGCAATTCATGATCAGGGCGTCCTAAAAGAAACCACTCAAGATGATAAGTTCTAGCTAACATTTGTTGAGCTAAATAAAATTCTGGAAACAGTTTCAACGCATGCTTAAGTGTTTTTCGTGCAGCACGAATATTTGGCAAATCGCCTATACTCAATCTCTCTTTTCCTATCAAATAAAAGGTATAGGCATCGGCGGAGCCAGTATTGCGAAAATTGGAAAGGACATAACGGTCAATTTTCAACCCAATCATATTTATTACAGATTGAACTATATCGGTATAACTTTTACGAAACACATCAGGGGTTAAAAGAACTTCCTCCATCATCAAAACCTCTCCGCTTGATACAGAAGTCAATTTTATCAAAAGTCTCTTTTCTTTTTTATCCAAATAAGCATTATCTGGCACCAAGTTCGTTGAAATAATATAATCAACATCAAGAATTTGCTGCGTTTGTAAATGTTCTAATTTTATAAACTGCCTTGCAGTGTGCGGGGCAAGGACAACAAAATTATGTGTTTGGCATAAAGCTAAAGTCATATCTTCAATAACAAAATTTGCTAATTCATAATCTGAGGTCGCTGATTTATTCGAGCCAGAGCCTAGCGGAAGCAATAACAAACGAGGAATAGGATTATCATTGATTTTGCTTTTCTCTTCTGAATGAAAGTTTCTATTATCGCTTGGCAACTCATTGTTAGCAACAGTTGCAGAAAGAAAGGAATATTTGTGTTGAAGGTGTGGGGTCATCTCGGGGAATAAACGTGCAATCAGTTTAATGGTTGAAGTTTTAGGGGCTATTTGCAGATCCTCATTTAGTTTTTGTGCAAACTCCTCAAAGTGCCGTTGCGCCCTTTTATATTCACCCCTTCTAGAAAGAAGTAAAATGAGAGATTGCAAAACTTCTTCATTATAAGGATGAATAGAAAATAAATATTCTAGTGCTTTAATTCCCTCACTTCCACCTATATGCAACGCTCCATCAAGCGCAATTTGCAAAAACCGATTTGAATAATTCTGGCGTTGTATCAGAAGCCATTTACTCAAATCTTCTCCTAAGTTATCACCCAGTCCTTGTAAGAATTCTTTACCAAAACTAACAACATAATCTATCAATTCATCTGGCTTAGTTAGCTTATCAATTGATAGAAATTTACAAAGATCGCATGAAATAGAACTTACCAAAGCTAGTTCTTTATAATCTGTTTTAATAAACTCAAATGAATTTTGTTTTTCAAAGCAACGTATTCTTGTCAACAATTGTCGTAAATTCAAATTAGCTAAATCAGTGGTGCGATTTTCCCAAAGACAGCCCGCTAACATAGATCGTCTTACAGACCCTCCATACTTAATTAAAAGCAATGCCACCATAATATAGGCTTTTTCTGGCAACCCTTGAAGAGATTGGTCACCATTCTTAATACAAGGAAACCCAAATAAATGAAACACAATGTTCTACCCCCATAAAATAAAAGAATCATATTTATCAAATAAATAGTAGAACTGATTTTTTTGCTTTACGTAACCCTATTCATACATGTTTTATGATTTAGAAAGGAAGGTTTAAAGACTTTAGGAAAGTTGCTTAACATCATGGAATTGAATTCATAAACTAACCTGTTCAGAACCCACTAAACAGTCACGCATGACACAAATACCAAACATCAGGCATAGATAGACATTTTCTAATATCGATAAGTAATTGTTTTAACTCAGCTTTACCCCCTCGCAAGTTATGAGTATTGCATGCCCCCGCAACCAATTTAATTTACACTAGCAAAATAAGCTTTCGCACAAACAAGTAATGGGTAATTATGTAGATGTAGGTAATCTATTTTTGTCTAGCCATTGACCCAGTTGTTTCAAGTTTTTTGCAAACTGTTCAAGCTCTGAATTTTCAATTGAACAAAAAACTTGAAAGAGTTCGGGACCTATTCCTTCTCGTATTTCGCCCAATAATGCTATAGCTTCAGGTTTAACGATAACTTTTTTTACGCGTCTGTCGCTTGCAATGCCGA
>Ga0256834_1000306_pt1 | contig 36151 bp, 39 predicted proteins | sample 4281140metaG_FD_190536 | JGI IMG/M metagenome (GOLD analysis project Ga0256834, IMG submission 190536) | Hydrothermal vent microbial communities from East Pacific Rise, Pacific Ocean - 4281-140 | ecosystem: Environmental > Aquatic > Marine > Hydrothermal vents | place: Pacific Ocean: East...
TAAATAATGTTTGTATAAGTAAGAATTAGATACATTACGATTAAAATATCTAAAAAAAAGGATAAAAGCTCGTTTTTTTTTCTATTTGGTTGCTTGCTTGTTTGGGGGTTGGCTTCTGCTAGATTGTCTTCGGGCTTATGACAAGTATGGAAAATCATAAAAATCACACTTTTACACTTAGAAAAGTGGCTACAAAATATGGGGCAAAAGGGCAATATCTATGGTGCTTTGCCAAAGATAAAAAAGATAAAGATAATCTAAAACAACAATACAAACTATATCCTAAAAGATTTACTAGCATAGAAGGTATTTTGTATTTCAAAGAGATTAATAAAAAACGACTTGAAGAGTTAAGAGTTGCTTGCTTGGAAATAGCTGGTAACTCTTATGTCTTAGCTCTTGATTTGACTAGCTGGAAAAAAGACCAGAAGTCGATGAACCTCTATAAAGTAATTTTACAAAAAGAGAGCAATCATTACGAAAAATCTCTTGAGCTTTTTGAAAAATATGAGAGATATCTAAAGCTCTATGGTATTGCTTGCGGAGTAATAGTAGATGATGAAATCAGATGGTTTCCAAATCATATATTTACAGGTTACAAACCTCATGTCTTGAGAAAATATTGGGAGAGAGATAGCAGTATTTTTTGTGAGGTACAAAAAGTTTTGTATTATTTAAAACCTAAAAATTCCTTAATAGAGGAGTTGTTTTTTGAAGCTTGTAAAATTGCTGGAGGAGAGAAGAAGCTTGCTACTGCTTTAGGCAAAAACCAAAAAGAGATATTGAATCATCAAGGCAATTTTGAGCGAATGAGATTCAAAAAAAGAAAGAATTTTGTTTATTATAGTCGACTACTTGCTCACTATATAGAGAGTAGTCAAAATGGATAATAATTGGTATCTGATAGCAAATCAGTTTGATTTAAAAGATTATCTAACTTCAAAATATGGAATGGAATTTAAGAAAAACTTTTGTTTTTGTCCATTTCACAATGATGATAAGACTCGAAATCTATCCGTTAAAAATGGTAAGAATGGTTGGTTTTTTCAATGTTTTTCCTGTGGTGTTGCTGGAGATATTGCTAAATTTGTAGAGCTAAAAGAGGGTTTGCAACCCAAGGAGGCGATAAGAGTTGTTTTAAAAGACCATGGCAAAGAGGTTGATGAGATAGCAATAGATAAAGAGAGTCAAAAGATCAGAGAAGAAAATCAAAAAAAACTTCTTGCAGATGTATCTAAAAAAAGAGTTCTAAGGGAGAAAGAGGAGCTTTTAAACTATAAAAAAGCTGCTAAAAAGATGGGTGAAGATGCTGTTAAATTTTCAATCGCTTTACATGATGGAATTGAAAATGAAAATGAAAAGATTATCAACGAGTTAAGAGATATTGTCCCTGGTGTTTGGAGTAGTAGCTTTGATAATGCAATAGTAGATAATGCCATTGGTTATGATCACCATCATCAAAGCATTGTAATCATAAATCGTACACTTGACGGTAAAACTTTTAATATAAAACATCGATTGAAGTGGGAGTGGGATGAAAAGACAAAAAAACATCTTGAGATTAGAAAAGATGGAAAATGGATTAGTGCTTTTAATTCTACATATCATCCTTTTGGAGCAAATTTTTTAAATGTAAATGATAATAGAGTTGTAATTTGCGAGGGTGAAAAAGATGCTTTGAACCTTATGAGCTTTGGTATCAATGCTGTTACGATGGGTGGAACCAGCTCTGTCGGTAGATGGAATGAGTTTTTATATTTACTTCAAAATAGAGATGTATATATATGGTTTGACAATGATAGAGCTGGATATAGTGCTAGTTGCCAGACTTATAAAATATTGGAAGATAAATGTAAATCTCTACAAATCATACTTTTTTTCAAGATTGGGAATTTTCCTAAAAAATATGATATTTCAGATTTTTTAGAGAGTTGTCCTGATAGCTCTAAAGAGAATATCTTTCACAAGATAGCTTATAGTTGTTTTTCACTCAGCAATCAATTAATTGATGAGACTGTTGAGTATCTAGGATTTGGATTGATTGATAATGATATCAAAAAACTAGAAGTAGAATTTGCAAAATATAAAAATAAACTGAAAGTTTTAGAATTTTCAGACATAAAAGACAAAATACTCTCAAATTCTAGAAGCATAAAAGGTGAGAGAGATGCAGAGATAAAACATATCCAAGAGTTGCAAAAGTTTTTGACAAAAGAGAGTATATCTGAAGATCTTGGAAAGCTAATCAACTCTCTTTTTAAGGAAAAAGAGGGAGTGTTAGACGAAAATATTAAAGCTTTAAGAAAAGTTGTTGATTTTAAAAAGAGTTTTTTTGATAGTTATCGGCAAGTGCATATCATAGATGTTATTTTAGAGTTGCAAAGAGCTACTAAGAGTGCAGGATTTTCTTTTGCTAAGTATAAAGATGGTCTGTTTATATGGACTGGCATGTATTATTATTATCTGCAAGCTTGGGAAATTGAGGATTTTATCATTCAGCAATTTTTTAGAGCCGCAAAGATGGACTGGAAAAGACATACAAAAAGAACGATGATAGAAGTCATCCAGGATTTAGCAGCTCACTCTGTATCTCTTGAGAGATGGATTGATCCTGAAAAAAGAGTTGTAAATATGCTAAATGGAACTCTTATAATCAGATCTAGTGGCAAATGGATTTTTAAAAGTGTGGCAGATAAAAAAGATTGTGCATTAAATGTTTTACCTGTGGTTTATAATAAAAATGCAAAAGCTCCTAAGTGGCAAAAATTTTTAGATAGAGTTTTGCCAGATCCCAAAGACCAGATGGCTTTGATGGAATTTGTAGGTTATTGTTTTTTGCCATCTCATAGATTTGAAAAGTTTTTACTCCTATATGGTTCAACAGGAGCAAATGGTAAATCTGTAATTTTGGATGTAATAAGTGATTTTTTTGGTAGAGAAAATGTGACATCTTTACCTCTTCATTCTTTTGAAGGGCATCAACTCGATAGCTTAAACGGCAAAATATTAAATACAGGAAGTGAGATAGAGAGTGGTGGAGATCTTCGTAAACAGTTTGCTGCTCTTAAAACTTTAACCTCTAGTCGGGAATCCTTAACCATAAATCCTAAAAATAATCCTACATATGAGCTATATCCAGAACAAAAGCCCAAGATGGCATTTGCTACAAACAAGATGGTAAAAAGTGGAGCTGATGATGGGGGTGTTCAAAGAAGGATGCTTGTTTTTGTGTTTGATAAAGAGATCGCAGATGATGAGAAGATACGAGATTTAGCTGAGCGGCTTGAAGATGAGAAAGCTGGAATACTAAATATGGCACTTGAAGGGTTGGAGAGGCTTATCAAAAATGGAACTTTTACTATGAGCCAAGGAAGAGAGAAGTTTATGGAAGAGTTTAAAGATGACATAAACCCTGTAAGAGCTTACAAAAATGAGTGTCTTAATTTTGATGCAAAAGGGAAGATGGTAGCTAAGAAATTTGTCTATCATCATTATTTGGCTTGGTGTGAAGATAAGGGCCACAATAAACCTTTTGCTGATAGAACCTTTTGGGGGAAACTCAAAGAGTTAACACCATCAATAGATTTTTATCAGCCAAAAAATAGTTTACATGACTTGCTTACTCCTGGTACTAGATTTGTTAAAAACATGGAAATCGTAGTAGAGAGCCTCCCCTCTTTTAATGTTGGGAAAGAAAATATCAACACAAAAGATATAAATTTTAGACACTCGGAGGGAATTTTTGTTAGTTATGAGTAATCTGGAAACAGGTAGAAACAGGTGGAAACAGATAGAAACAGGCTATCTGTTTCGGGGCAAACTCCGATGTGATGGTGGTTTGAGAGGTGTTTTTTTTCTTGGAAACAGCAAAACAGATAAATCCTTGCATAGGGAGCTAGAAAAAAAATAAAATTATTTTTTTTCCCATGCATTATATAGAGATTTATCTGTTTTGCTGTTTTCGGACGGCTTTAGGTGCTTTGAGACTCGTTTTTTAGGGGCTTTAGTGGAAACAGATAGCCTTTTTCTATCTGTTTCCACCTGTTTCTACCTGTTTCTAATTCTTAGATATGGCTTAAAATAGGTTAAAAGTTAAAAAAAGATTACTAAAAAAATAGAGTTTAGAGTTATTTTTAGTAGGTTAATTGTTTATGGGAGCAAAAAAAAATGAAAAAATTTAAGATTTTTTATAAAAAAGGTAAAACTCGAAAGGTTTTTACCAAAATTGTGGAAATGGAGTTAGATTTTATAGAGAAAGCAAAAATTACAAGATTTGCAGGTATTTCAACTGGAAGTGTTGGGAGGATAGAAGTATGCAAATAGGATTTATCAGGCAAGAGCAGTTAAGTGCGAAAAGTAAAGATGAGAAAGAGTCTAAGGTTGTAAAGTGGCTTGAGTGTTATTTTCGTATAGCAGGGGTGAGACCTTTTAGTGCAAAGATGTCTGTTAACAAAAACAAGAGTGAGCCTAAGCACCCTGACTACATTATTTATCTAAGAGCAAATGTAAATAAGAGGGATAGTTTTAGAGATATCGCTATCGGCTCTTTGTGGCTTGGAGAGAAGTTTATAGATGGAGAGATGAAAAAGTTTATGACCGGTCAGCTTGAGGTGGCATTTACCAAAGTAGCCATAGCAGTATGGAGAGCAGAAATAAGATATGAAGGCGAGGAGGTGAAATATCTGTATGACATAAAAACCATGAAAGATAATAGAGAGAATGATGATAGTCAAAGCAGTGATAGTGATGAGGTTCAAAAAGAGGTACCAATCGTCTATGAAGATATAGATGATGGTGATGAAATACCGTTTTGATATTTTGTAAGTGTATATATAGAGCTTTAGAGAGAGTAGAATTTTATTATAAAAATCATTCTGCTTGTAAGAAAGTTCAGTATGGATGTGAATGTGAACTTGTAGATATAAAATTTACAAAGTTTGAAATGTTTATCTTGTTTTTTATGAAAGATAGTGTTAGGCAAAAATTTATTTTAAAAAAGGAGTTATTGGAAGATGAGAGAAGAAACTGATTTAAAAGTATTGATTGATATTGAATCTATGAAAATTCAAAAAGGTCTTAAATGGAATGAGCACTTTTTGAATAGAGTTCAAGAGTTGGTTTTAAAAGAAAGTAGAAATAGAGCATTTCCTTCAGCTAAAGCTGATAAAAGTTTTAGGGAAATTTGGGATGAAGTGAATGAAAAACAAAAAGATTTAGAGATTAGTTGCATAAAAGAGGCGAAAAAAAATATTGATGATTTAAAAGTATTTGGGAATGGTGATATGTTTCAACTTCTTTCAAAGGCTTCTAGCCAAAAACAAGGTTGGATGAAAAGCACTAAAGGTTTTGATACTGGAGTGGGAGTGGTGATACAAGTCACTACACAACAAAGAAACCCTGATGGTTCATATGCTGTAGCTGAGGCACTTACCTTTGTACCAGGTACTACTATTGTGGGTGATGGTGAGGATAGGAAAATTGCTAGGAGAGTTGGGGTGAAGTAATGATTGAAATAAGGTTTTGTACGCTTCATCAGGATTATTTACCTGTAGGTGATTTTTATATTAGTAGTAAAGGTTATTATTCATCTTATTGCAAAACATGTCAGAAAAAAAAATCACGAGAGAGGTATGCAGATAATCCTCTCATGGCTGAACAGCAAAAAGAGTATGTGAAAAACAGACCAAAAAATTATTGGAAAAAAAGATATGCAAGATACAGAAAAAAAAGATTGAAATTTTATCAAGATAATAAAAAGCGAATAAGTGCTCAAAATCTTGCAAGATATTATAAAAGAATATTAGGGAGTTAGTGATGGATTGTCATTTGAAACATGTAGCTACAGATAAAGATATTGATGAGTTTTTTAAGCTGGTCCAATCTTTGCAACATGATAAAAGAATAAAGATTGATGAAGTAGCGGTTATCTTTGGTGTTGGAAAAACTAAGGCTAGACAGATGGTTGTTGAAGGTGTAATACCTAAACCGATTGTCAGTGAGGGTAACTATGTTAGGTGGAGTTATCAAGAGGTTTTGAGGGCAGAAAAGAGGAGTAGAGATGCATAGAATAGGAAAATGCACAATATGTAAAGAAACTGTATTAGTAACTCAAAAAGAGAGAGAGCGAGTAGACAACTTACCGCTTGATAAAAGAGCACTTTACAACCTTTGTCAAGAAATGTTTGGTAAGAGTGAGGGGAGTTTTCTGCTAATGTTGACTATCTTAAAGAAGCTAACAGGGCAGAGTTTTAACTCAAATTTTGAGTTATTCAATTATCTTGAAAAACACTTGAATAAAGAAGATGTACTGGAGTTGATGATTCTTGATATTGAAACTCAAAGAGCAGAAAAAAAGGGTAGAGATGAATAGAATAACTAAGTCATGGGATGAATTTCAAAAAGTTGGTATTCCGCCAAGTGCAGGTGCAGATCAAGTGATGGATATGAAAACAGCATTTTTGGCAGGAATGGAGTCATATTTTCTTGCTACGATGGATATCTTGGATGAAGGTAAAACAGAAATAGACGAGGAAAAGATGTTTGCAAAACTACAAGAAGATATGAAATCTGAACTTAAAAAAATGGTAGAATATCATAAAAATAGGTAGGGTATGTTTAAGGGTGTTTACTCTTGTTTTACCCTGCTCTACTTCCTAATATAGGCACTTTGCCTTGTATTTTCGATCCCGCTAGGCTCCACCAAAAATCATATCATAACTTATCATATGATATCGGAGCTTATCGGAATGATGGGCATTTAACTGTTTCTTTTCTTCACAACTTATCATAACTTATCGTATCTTATCATAACTTTTAGTGTATTTCTTTGTGGTATCTGGTAAACTTTTTTTAAATGGTTTGAAGGATACCCTTAAAATGGCAAGGCAAGTTTTACCTTTGAGTGATAGTAGGATTAGGAAGATGAAGGGGAAAGATAAAGATTATAAAGTGGCTGATGGTCGGGGGCTTTTTATCTTGGTTAAGAGGTCTGGGGCTCGGATGTGGCGGTTTCGGTATATGTTTGAGGGGAAGGAGAAGTTGATATCGCTGGGGCTTTATCCTGAGATATCTCTCAAGGTAGCTCGTGAGCGGAGGGAGAAGTATCGCACGGATGTTGCTCTTGGTTTGGATCCTTCGGCTGAGAGGAAAAAGGTTAAGGTCAAGAGAGAGCTTAAGAGGGATTTTGAGTATCTTAGTGAGAGAGTGAGATTGATGCAATGGTGGAGTGATTTTTTAGAGAGTGTGAGAGATGGTTAGTAAAAAGTGGCTATGAGGTTATGGTTATGGCTATGGTTATGGTCTTGGCTATGACCCCTAAAAATGGTGGTTATGGTTGGTTATGGTAGTGGTTATGAGTCATAACCATTGGATATGGTGGTTATGGTTATGATTGGCTATGGTTGGTTATGGAATTGGCTATGGTTTTTTTAAAAAGTGTTACAAAATGTAGCAAACATAAATAAAAGTTAGGGTTTTTTTGTAAAAATGTAGTTTAAGGGTTGCTTTATTTTGTTTTATTGCGATATACTTTGTGTAGCAGTAATGAGAGAGGTAAAAATGAAAAATGATGAAACTCAAATATCATTTAGGATTGATAGAGAGCTTGCAACAGAATTTAGACAAATTCTTAAAAAGCAGGATTTAACTTCTAGTCAAGTGATTAGAAAATTTATACGAGAGTATATAAATGAAAACAAGGAGGTGGCAAAATCTCATGGTAAATAAAATAACGGCATAGAAATTCAGGATAGGGTGTACCACCACCCTAAACCCAAGGTCATAGACCTTATCATCAAAACTAACAAGGAGTTTTAACGATGAAAAATTTTAACAAAAAAATGATACTAATAGGATTAGTATTGATAACTACTTTTGCAACATTTGCTTTAGGTTCAGCTTCAGAAAAAACAAAAACTTCAAATTTTGCTTATACAATGTATCTTTCTCAGGGAGGTATATAATGTTGTTTTCAAATAAAAAAGCAGATGTAGTATTTTCTACTATAGAAGCAGGGGATAGTCCCGCAATGATAGAGAGAAAAATACTACATAGTATAAATAATGTTGAAAAAAAGATAAAAGAGTATGGGCAAAAAATCGAGGATATAAACAATCAATTTATTGATATCGAGGAAAAAACACAAAAAGAACTCTCAAACACTGATGAGGCGGAGGCTAATATAGTCACTAAAGTTAGCTCCATCAAGGGTGGAACAGGTAAAGGCAATATCGAGATATTGACAGAGCTTGAAAAAGCAGCTCATTTTATAACTCTTAGAAAAAAGAGATTGAAAGAGGAGCTAGGGAAGCTTAGTAGGTTGATATATGAGGATGTGAATCCTGCAAAGATAATACCAATATCCATAAAAGTAGATCAGCTCTTAATTGATAGAGATAGACTTGAGAAAAAGATAGATAATTTGAGATCGTCAATCTCAATAGGAGCTTAATGATGAAAACAGAAATAGAGAAAACAGCAACGATAGTAAACTTAGAAAAAAGACTTTTTTGGTATGCCTTTTTGGTATATACTGCTATGGCGATAAGTATCGTTTTATCTATAAATGGAATTTATAGAATGGCTCTTTCTAATCTTGATCCATTAAAACAGATGCCTGAATTTTTGTTTGGGTTTTCGGTTGTAGAAGTATCAGCTTTAGTCGTTGGTTTGGCTTTAGCACTTTCTATACAAAAAGCTTTTGAGTTGGAGAGTGAGGCTAGAGGCTTTACGGGAAGCTTTGCTGTTGAGAATAAGATAAAAATTTCTCTTGTTATCTTGGCTTTTATGGATACGATGATAATGACAAACGGGAGTTATGAAGCTTATAGATACGCTGAGAATCTTCAAATAGAGAAACAAAAAGCGAATGATATCAGGGCTGATAAAAAAGTTTTGGATAGTTTTTATGTGGATTTGAAGCAGAGTGAAGAGGTGATTTTAGCTTACAAGACGAATCTTAAAAAGGTTATTAATCTTAGTGGGGAAGAGCTGAAATCAGTTCTTTCAACTGGAGCAGATGATACAAAATTAAAGATTGATAGTATCAATAAAATTTATGACAAAAAAAGCAGTCTTTATAAGAAGGATGATACAAAGAATCAAAATTGGATTGAAACTCAGCGAATGAGAAAACTCAAAGAGATAACTCCATCTGAAAAAAGAGTTTCTAAACAAGAGTATGTATCTAATCTTCAAAATATGATAGATGTAGAGAGTGATAAAAAAGCAAAACTTTTAGCAGAGATAAAAGTTATTAGTGAAAAAATGGATACTGATAATTATGAAAGAGCTAGTACACTCTTTTTGTATCTTACTGCATTACTATTGGCTGTGGCTGTTACTCTATTTGCTTGGAGGATGAACACTAGGAGAGGGGAGATTAAAAAAAGTATGGAAACTCAAATCAAAACTCTTCAAACTAGAGCTGCAAATAATGTAAATGGCAATGGCAGTGGAGAGGGTGAACTTGTTCGTCTTATACGAGAGGCTAGAGAAAAACAAGATGCGGAGTATGCTCTTGAAGATGAGGCTGTATCTAAAGATGAGGGCGAGATACTATTTGAAAAAATAGTGGAAATTAGCAAAAAGCATAATAGAACTGAAGATGGTAAACTTTTAAAATCTTCTTATCCCGAGATAGAAAGTTCTACTGGAATGCATAGTCGTAAACACAAGTTGGCTATGGATTGGGCTAGAATGAGAGGACTTGTAAAAGAAGAGGGGACAAAAACTTTCATCAGGGAGTTGGAAGTAGCATGAAAAAGATAGGAAGGAAAACTGGTAGTACTATCGCTAGAAAAAATATACACTCAAAGCAGTTTGAAACACTGCTAGAGTATATAGAAAAAAATGAAAAAATGAAAGATAGAGTGAAGCTTAATTTTAAAAGAGCTTTTACTCTTTTATGGTTTGGCGGTTTTCGGGTTAGTGAACTTACTAATCTTTATAATAGTGATATTGTTGATATTATTGAAGAGGGTGAGCTTCATCTTACTAACTCTACAAAAACTAAAACTCCAAGAGAGGTGTACTTTTCTAAAAAAGGGCAAAAGGCAATCAAAAAACTTTTTAAAAGTGATCTTGAAAAAGAGCCTTTAAATGCCGTGGCTTTGAAAGCCTGGGGTTTTTGCTACGAAAAGTATAATCCTGCTGGATTGTGTAGGTCACTTAATCAAGTTTTAGCTAAAGCTCTTGGTAAGCAGTTCACTACTCACTCTTTTAGGGCAGGGTATATAACAGATATGCACCATAGTGGTATATCTCTTAAAACAATTCAAGAAAATATTGGGCACTCAAATATGGCAACAACAGGTGAATATATTACCGTTAAAGAGAGTGCTAAAAAGAAAGCAGTTAAAAAAGTCAGATAGTTAGGAAACTTTCTATCTGGTGAGGCTAAAGCCACACTTCCTAAATATAAAAAATTCCTAAATTTCATTTAAAATTTCCTTATGGAAATGACAGATATTCAGCAAAAAGCTGAAAAGATATACTTAGCTTCGGCTACTTTTGAGAGTAGTTTTAAGCCTATGACTTTATCGGCACTTAGTAAAGAACTTGGTGAGGGTTCTACATCTACTCTTGGTAGGTGGAAAATCAAGTTTGATTGGGATAAAAAGCTTGCTGCTATTGTGACTGCTGGTAGTATCAAAGATGGAGATGCTAAAGATATCATAGATGCTACTTCTCTCAAGGAGAATACTCAAAAGATACTTGAAGATTTTGAGGCAAATGAGAAGTTAAAATCTGATGCTTATGCGATACTGCAACAACAAACAGCACATTATGTAAATCAGATGATAGATGGTAAAGCACTTTCTTTAGAAAATACAAGAATTGTTTTGAAGATATTGGAGATTACTACAAATCGTGAAGATAAGCTTCTTGATCGTCAAGCTCTTCTTAGTGCGACTCGTCTTATCAAATCTGGTGATACTCTAAAAGCTCTTCGTGAAACTACTATCGATGTTGAGATAGAGGACTGATGGCTGGAGATGTTGCTAACTATATAGCTCCGCTTGAGAGGCTTAAACTTGTAAAACAAGTGGCTCCAAATGCTTTTGAAAAGGGTGTTAGGACTGCTAAGTTTCATGTAGATGTGCTTGAAAAGCTTGAGGTTAGGAGTCGTTTTACTGCACTTGCTATATTTCGTGGGGCTTCAAAAAGTACAATTTTTAATAAGTTTTATGTGGCAACGGAGGTTTTTTACAATCATGAGCCTTATGTGCAGGTTGTTAGTAAAGATCATGACAAAGCTACAAAGTTTACTAAAGATATACGGAAAATCTTTGATGCGATGCTTAGGATGGGGTATAGCGTTGTAAGAGGTGATGTTTGGAGAGATGATTATTTTGAAGTGATTATCGACGGTATTCATAAGTGTGTGATTGAGGCGGTTGGGGCTGGAGAAGATCCTCGTGGAGCTACTGCGGATTTTATGCGACCGACTTTGATACTCATAGATGACCTTGAGAGTAAGCTAGGAAGATATCCTGTTGGAAATAGAAAACATCGTGAAAAGTTGGCTGCTTGGTTTGATGATGATTTGCTTCCAGGCCTTCATCCTAGTAGAGGAAGAGTTATTTTTATGGGGACCATACTTCATAAAGGGTCTCTTTTAGCTAGATGTTTGAAAGATAAAGAGTGGTTATCTGTCAATATCCCTATTATTAAAAATGGTAAAAGTGCTTGGAAAAGTCGTTTTACTGTTGAACTTATAAACCTTATCAAGAGCAGATATCAAAAGAGAGGCAAGCTTAGCGGTTTTTCTAGGGAGTATATGAATAGAGCTGTTGCGGATGAGAGAGTTTTGTTTAAAGAGCAGTATTTTAAATATTTTTCTCATATTGAGTTTGAGGGAGTGAGTGAACAAAGGAGTCTTGAAAATGCGAAAAAGTCTATTATCATCAATGTTCAGAGACCTCGTTATATCGTTTTTCAAGATGGCAGTAAACTTGATCTCTCTTTGTGCAGTATATATACGACTATGGATGTTGCTAGCGTTGGTGATGGTGGTGATAAGTCTGCTATTGTTACCTGTGCTTATGATGGCACTAACCGATATGTACTTGAGATTAAAAGTGGGTATTGGGATCCTTTTGAGAAGGGTGTTTATGCGATAGAAACTTATTTGACTTATAACTCTTTATTTTTCGGAATTGAGAAAGGCGGTATGCAAAATGATTTTCACTCTTCTATAGAAGTTACTCAAGCTGAAGCAGGTGTAGATATACCTGTTGAACCGTTAAATCATAATAAAATTAATAAAAATATACGAATAGGAAATATGCAACCTAGTTTTATATCTGGCAGAACTTGGTTTAATGCAAATGATTTAAATACTGCTGTGATTGAATCTCAGCTTGGTGAATTTGATATGGAGATGGAGAGTGATGACGATGATGAGATGGATGCACTAGCATATCAGGAGCAGTTTTTTAGTGGAAATATGGATGATGGGCTTGATGATTTTGGGGATGAAGATGAGGGAGGGCTTTATAACTGAAACTTTTTTATATAAAAAATTCCTAAAGATATTTTAAACTTCTAAAAAAGTTTGGGGGAGTGCTAGTGCAAGTTGATATAAATGATCTTGATTATCGTTTGATAGATGTTGCATTTTCTAAACTTGAAGAGTTTAGATCTAGCTGGATTGAACTTGAAAATATATATAAAAATGTAAAAGATAAAAAGCTTTGTGAAAAGGCTAAAAAACTTAATAGAAGTTTTGAGAGTACTCCGATAGCTAGAGACAGCATACTTATAAAAAGATCTATATTTTCTACTTCATTTCTTATCAATCAATTTGCTCTTTCAATCGCCAAGGTTGGCAGTGAAGATGATGAGAGAGCTAGACAGCTTCGAGTTGCTGCTAAACACTATTGGGAAAAGTCTGACTCATTTGTTGAGTTAAATAAAGCAATGCTTAGAATGCTTATATTTCCTGTTGGTGTGACCATGCAGCTTTGGGATGAGAAAAAGAAGAAAATTATCATAGAAGAGTGCAATCCTATGGATATCGCTTTTGATCATGAAGCTAAGCACAATAATGATGTACAGTATCTCTGTTATCGCTATAAAAAAAGCGGTAAAGATATACGAAAAATCATAAGAGAAGATAGTAAAAAAGATAAAAAAGATAGATTTTATAATCATTTGAAAAATTTTGAAGAGTTTTTTAAACTCTCTTATGATGTAAAAACTTTTGATGATTTTAAGCGGTATGAGTTAAAAGAGATATATATAAAAGAGGATGGGTTTTGGCTCTGTAAAACATACTATCAAGACATAATGCTTCGAGTTGCTAAGTTTGAAGATTGTCCGTTTCAGTTTGGGTTTACTAGAGAGCAGTTAAGCAGTGTTGATAAATCACTAAGAGAAAATCAGCAGATGGTTTACGGTGAGAGTGAGATAGATTTTATAAAAGAGCATGTGAAGGCTATAAATAAAAGACGAAATCAGCATAGCGATATAGTAGAAGAGCAGATAAATCCAAGTACTTTTGCAGAGAAAACTGCAAAAGTAAATCCTGCACATCTAAAAAGAGGTCCTGGATCTGTTATTCCTTGTGGATCGGTTTCTGGTATACAAGAGAGAAGAGCTCCTTCTACTATGGGGCTTTATGATGATCTCTCAATACTTCAAAAAGATATAGAGACTACTACAAGTGTATCGGGGAATCAAAAAGGTGTAACAAGTACAAGTGATCGTCGTCCAACTGGAGCAATAGCACTTTTAAACTCTCAAAGCTCTACAAGAGTGGAAGAGCAGATAATTACTGCAAATAATACTCTCTTTTCTCATCTTGCAAAAACTTTTGTAAAGAAAGTGTATCGCTATGTGGATGATAAAACATTGATATCTCTTGGAATAGAAGTACCATTAATTGGTCGTGATCAAAATGGAGATGAGCCGTTTGATTTTATCGTGAGTGTAAATTTTGGGAGTGATGCTAAGAGAAATGAGCGATATGCAAACTTGATGGAGATGTTGTCTGTAGTTGGGCAACACCCAAATGTGCGACCTGAAATCCCTGAGGAAATTATCGCAGAGTCTATAAGTATCAAAGAGGGTGATGAGAGTAATCTCTATAAGAGGTTGTTTATGAAGCCTGTTAACAATCAAATTCCTCCAACTCTTGGTGGGGCAATTTAAAAAAAAATAATAAGGAGTAATTGTGGGAAAAGTAAAAGCAATAGGTAAGAATAAGAAGGTGAAAGTTGTTAAAAAGCTTGCTAGCGGGATGTATGAGACGGCAGATGGAGATAGGGTTCCTCCATATACTGGTGTGAAAATTGGTGATATTTTAGAGATTGTAGGTGGGAAGTTTGAGTTTCCTGATAAAAAAGTTCAGACAATGGAGCCTGAAAATCCTCTGCAAAAAGAGAATGATGATTTGAAAGCTAGAATGGAAAAACTTGAAGCAATTGTTGGTGCGAAAGGTAGTGAAGTAAAGGTTGGTGCTGATGCTCAAAAATAGCTTTTTGTTGTTGATTTTTTCTATGCTTTTCTTTTTTGCAGTAGATGATGATGGTGCTGGAGGTGGTGATGAAGATGATAAAGATATCGGGGATTTTGATATCACTGATGATGATGAAGATGATAAAGATAAGAAGTTAGATGACAAAAAAGAAGATGATCCTCCAGATGATAAAGAGAGCGATGCACTTGCTGAGTTACAAGCTTTTAAGGCAGAGATAGAGAATGAGAGAGCTGTTGTGGCTGCAACAAATGAGTTGCTTGAAAAACACCCTGATTTTGATATCACAAAAATTGCTGAGAAGATTAAAGGGATGAATGCTGATGAGCAGGAGAAGTTTAACAATCCTCTGGGTTGGGAGCTTTTACATCTGCAACATTTTCAAAAAAAAGCAGTGGAGTTTGATCCGTTTGATACAGGTAGAGGTGCTTCTAAAGAGCCGTTTGATTTTAGCGGAGCTTTTGAGAAGTTAGATAAAGGAGATCGTTCAGTAGTGGCTGATCTCATAGCAAATTCAAGATAGTGGGGAAGATATAATGGCAGATGCAATTTTTAATGGAGTGGAAGCGGTAGCAAATCCACAGAGTTATTGGAATGTGATACGAAAAACGAGTGCGAGAAGTACTCCGCTATTGAAAGAACTTCAAGCGGCTGGTAGTAAAAAGGGTAAAAATGCTTCAAAGGGTCATGCTTGGTACTATATGAATAGTGCAAGAGCTGGTGAAGCAAATGCTCATGGTGAAGGAAGTCGTAGAGCTGATATCACTACATTTCCGGATGTAGAGCTTAAAAATCAATTTCAGATTTTTAAAAAGACAAGCGGTATTACTGGTACTCAAGAGGAATCTATGAATGTAGAGGATAAAAAAGATGATATAGCTAGACAGCAATTTCAAAATGAGAAACAGATGCGACTTGATATGGAGATTGCTTTGGCTTCTTCTACTGCACCTGTCCCAGCTGTAATCTTAACAGATGTGAGAAAAATGGCAGGGATGAAACACTATATACCTGCAAATGCAAAAGCAAATCTTGCAGGTGCTGCTCTTAGTCCAAAAGCACATATAGATGAAGCTTTGGGATATTTGGATGATTATGGGATAACTGATAATCCTTTGATACTGATGTGTGGTAGAGATGTATTTACAGATCTTAACTGGATGTATGACAATCAAAAACTTTTGGGAAAAGATGAGAGAAGTATCGTCGCTGTAAAAAACAAGATAGTGACAGGTTGGGCAGATGATGTGACAATCAAGAGCAATAGAAACTTCGCAAACAATGAGTTTATCATCTTTGCTCCTGCACTTTGTCAAATTGTGCTTTTAAGGCAAAAGAAAAATGCTCCTTGTTCAGATCCTGAGTTTGATTTTTCTGCGACTGAATCTATTTTTGAGATGACATACCAGCATCTTGACCCAATGGGTGCATATCATGTTGAAGATGTTGGAAGATCTGCATAAATGACACTAGCCCAGCTTCAACAAGATATACAAAATATCCACCCTGGAGGAAGAGCTATATCTACTCCAACACAGATGATAACACATCAAAAGAGAGCTTTCTCTAAGCTTTTTGAATGGTGTGAACCTTTGAACTTGTTGATAGCTTATGATGATAGAGATGTTGCAAAAATAGTAGACGATGTATGGCGATTAAAATCGCCTCGCATTGCAACAACAGTAGATGAACATATAGATATAGACAAGAGATTGGAACTTGCTTTTACCTATATGCTCATCTCTTTAACAATTACAGGAAATACAAAAGAGAGCAAAATTGACAAACTTGAGTATGAAGATATGGCATATCGTGAAGCCTTGGAGTATGCAGTAAAAGTTTTAGCTGTTGGATATGACACTGCAAAACTTGTTTATGAGATGGAGAGTTTTGTAACAGGTGTTGAGTTTGATTGCTTAGGTAGAGTTTATCATGTTAGTAGTGCTTTTGTGGACATGGTTATAGATTGTATCTTGTGTGGTAGGCAGTGTATGGGAAGTGGCGAAGCTAGTCAGTTGGAGATGTATAAGAAATATATCGCTGGAGATGTGAGAGTTGTTGATTTTGAGAAGCTTTTGGCGGTTGATAAAGCTGTGTTTTATAGGCTTGTAAATGATTTTGAGAAATTGACAAAATATGATAATGATGACTTGGCGAGAGCTAGTACTTTGTTTTGTGAGTTTTCTAAAATCGATCAGGGGATTTTGACGGTTAGTGAGTGGGCTGTTATTGAAGATAAAAGGATGGGGTTTTTGGAGTGTGATAAGCCGATTTGTAAGAGTAATAATAGGTGCGGGGGTGTTTGATGGGTTGTGAATTGCAGAATCTGAGTTTTACGGATAAGGTTAAAATTGTTTATGAAAATCTAGCAGATAATGGGTTCTCTTTTAGTAGTTCAGACTGGGATGGAAATCTAGCAACATCTGATAATACTTTACAAAAAATATTTAATAAGTTTGATGATTTCGGTATAGGTAGTATTAATGCAGATGTTATCCTCCCTACAGTTGCCGACTTAGAAGCATATACAGAAATTAAAAATTATGTAAAAGTTGAGGGATTCTGGGAGGTAGGCGATACTTTAATGCCTTTATATAAATATGTGCAAAACTCTACAAAAGCAACAATAGTTGGAACTGTGATTGCACATTCAAGTGGCACAGGTAATTGGGAAATGATGTTGCCTGATAGAGTGAACATTATGTGGCTCGGGGCAAGAAGAGCTGGAAGTGGAGTATTTCGGGGAAATTTCTTAGATACTACTGCACTAGATGCAATAACTACGCAGAAAGTAGGTGATTATGCTTTTGTGGGGAGTATAAATTATCTGCATGATGGTACAAGTTGGAGTATTGCAACTAACACAGATAGTATAATTGCAATCAATACTGCACTAAAGAATTATAATAATGTTTATGCTCCAAGTGGGATTTTTCATATAAGTGATACGATTGTACAAGGCGGAGAAGGTTCTATATTTTTAGGAGCAGGTAAGCAAAACACATTTTTTGTCAATCTTACAACCAGCAAACGGATATTTGATGTAGGCGATATTTATCAAAATGATATGTATGCCCATGGTTCGACCGCTGGAATGTTTACCATGGTGGGAAATGCTGGCACAGAGGCAGGTATAACGCAATGGGCAGACGATAGTGTGCTTGATTACAAGAATGAAAAACCTGATTCTGCTGTAGCTACTTGGACGGGAGCCTGTAGAAATGTAAATTGGTTTGGTATTGGAGCTAGAACTATTGGTGGTGGTAGTGCATTTAGAACTTATGCTTGGAGTTCAGAGTTTAGAAATCTTTCTTGCTATAAATATCCTGGAGAGACTGTTTTAACTAGACGAGGACTTGAAACAGGTCAAGAGTGTAATGCAAATAGCTATGATACTATTTATATTTCTCATACAGCCGAAGAAGGATACTTTAGCATAGGAGATGGTTCTCATGGTGCTACTACTAGCTGTACATTTAACAATCTAATTATGCAATATTGTGGTAGAGAGAGCAACACAATCACGATGGACATTAAAAGGCATTGGAACTGCAAGTTTCAAAATGTTTATATTGAGCCATACAACCATGGTGCAGAAAACACGGAACCAATAATAGTACTTGATGGTTCTTGTGGAGCTGTTACAATGGATAGTATCTACTGTATTTATGTGGGTGTAACGATTAAGCATTTAATCGTTAATAATTCACCTGAATTTGAGTGTAGAAATATTTATACGACAATAAATGTGCCTGAATTCCTAATTAAAACTAGCGGGTACGACAAGGTAACAAAGGCATATAGTAGCACTAGTAGTACAGCAACAACAACGGTTAGAGGAAACATACTAAATAAGGGAACTGTCCCTGCTATATTGGATTTCAATAATCGTGCTGGTACGATTGAGAGACCTGATAGCTTGCATATAGAAAGTAATGCAAGTGATGGCAGTAATAATATAACCTTGCGAAGCTACAAACCAACAATTGTGCTAGATGATAAAGCAAATATTGCTAATCTAATACATATATACAATGATGGCGGTAGAGTAAGTCTGCAGTCAGTTGCAACAGGGCAAAAACTACTAGATATTGTTGTTGCAAATGGTGCTTTTGCTTCTCCTATTAGACACTCTATTTATGCAACTACAAATACAGTTAATTTTCGATTAGGAAACTTGCTAAAATTAACTGCTACAGCAGGGATTTTAGGAAAAGATGTGATGACTGGAACATCTGGTCAAAAAGGACAACTAATCATAAGTTCTGCGGAGAACTTAACTGGTTTTGACCCTTCTTATGTTTTGGAAAATGGAGTAGATCCAACACTTACAGGCAAGTGTATCTTGGATTATACAATACAAACAGAAAGCGTGATATTGATAACTAATATTATGCATAATGCTGGATAATGGAGAGATAGATGAGTATAGGACAAGTTGGTGGAACAGGGGGAAGTGGAGGAATTAGCTTAAATATTAAAGGTCAAGACACTTGGGCTAATATTGTTTTATTGGCCAATAATGAAATAAATGACGCTTGGATATTAACAGAGGCAACTAATGCACCAAACTCAGCAGACGGAGCTATTGCAAATATAGGAGATACTGTAGTTTGGACAGGCACTGAATGGATAAATACAAATGAAATAATAGGCCCACAAGGAGAAATTGGACCTCAAGGACCGCAGGGTCCAATTGGACAAACAGGGGGGATCGGTTCCCAAGGAACAGCTGGAGCTCAAGGACCTACTGGTCCAGTTGGTCCTCAAGGGCCAATAAATGAAAATGGAATAAGTAGTGTGGATATTGACATAGTAGACATGGTGACACAAGCAGAATATGATGTTATTAATCCTAAAGATAGCAGAACTCTTTACATTATAGAGGTAGTGTAATAATGGTACTAAGAGATGCTTCTGTAATCTATAAAGGAGAGATAGAAGTATCTAAAATATATAGAGGAAATAACTTAGTATATGTTAATAGTGCAACTAATACAGATTCTTACAAGATACAACCAATGGGAGAAAAAGGTGCAGGACTTGGAACTGTTCCTGAATCAGACTTACCACCATTTTTAGTTTCGATGACGGGAACATATGACAAACAACATGATAATTATGCAAATTATTTACACTCATTATCAAATTCCATATTTGTATGCATCCCAAAATGTTACTATAAATACAATTCAGATAATACAATAGAATATAGTGATTCTCCCAATAGTGGTTTTGTGATAGAGCGAGCCTTTATAAATGACGGTGTTGAAAAAAAAGCTATATTTGTTTCAAAATACCAAGGTTCGAATAGCAACGGTTTTTTTGCCAGCATAAAAAACAGTATACCTGTCTCTACTTCCTCTGCAAATAATCCTGTATCTGCCATAAACGGTTGTGGAGAAAACAGATATGACGAACTCTACACAGCTTGTAAAAGTCTAGGAAGTGATTTTTTTCTAACTCCTATTTTTGTCTATTCTATGCTTGCAAGAATGGCAAAAGCACATGCATACGCTTCGATAGATACACAAAATTGTGCATTCAAGGATATAGTGCCACATCTCCCAAAAGGATGTAATAATAATGCACTAAAAGACACAAATGATAGCTCGGTTGTATATGAGGCAACAGGGTATTCAAACTGCGGAAAAACAGGAAGTGCAACAAATTTTGCAAAGACAACACAGAATGGTCAGAATTGTGGAATTGCAGACTTAAACGGCAATATGTGGGAAGTTGCTAGTGGCTTCACTAGAGATGGAACAAATTTTAAAATTTTAAAAGAGTCAGTCGATATTGCAACGCTAACAGAGGATAGTGCATACAATTATAGCAATTATGACACGATAGATTTAAGTGACTTTGTATCTGCAAATAGTGGCTGGACCAAACTTGGAAATGGTTCAAATCAGGTTTTTGGATTTGACTCTGATAAAAGCACTTTGGCTTATAAGAAAACTGCACTTGGCATACCTTTATCAACAGGCACTACAAGTGGCGGAACAACCGAATTTGGGAATGATGGCATATACAGATATCTTCGAGCTGATATGACTTGTCTGGTCGGTGGCTATTGGGACAGTGGTTCGCTTGCCGGTGTGTTCGCGCTCGATTTGACCACTTCTCGTGCCAATTCTAACTACCATGTGGGCGGTCGTGCCTCTGTGTTTTTGTAGTGTGTGAGCGATAGCGATGGCACAGAAGCATGAAGTGGTACTCAACCGAAAATATATGGAAATGATAAAATTGTTAAATATATATTTAAACCATTTTCCAAAACATGAAAAGTATGCTTTGGCGTTACAGATACGACAAAATGCCTATCATATCTATGATTTGATTACAGAATGTCATAAAAAATATTATAAAAAAACAACCTTGAGTGACTTGGATATATCTCATGAAAAATTGCGAATGCAATTATATCTTGCAAATGAACTTGGGTATTTTGCATACAAAAACGGTAAAACCGATGCAATTGTAAATCCTGAACATAGATTTCTCGCTATCTCCAAATTGATTGATGAAATAGGTCGAATGATAGGCTCTTGGATTCAAAAGATAAAGCAGATGATGTGAAAAATCAAGGGCAGGATATCGACATGCAAACTTGTCTAGTCGGTGGCAATTGGAACAATGGTTCGCTTGCCGGTGTGTTCACGCTCAATTTGAACAATTCTCGTGCCAATTCTAACAACAATGTGGGCGGTCGTGACTGTATAGCCAATCCTGAAATATCAAGTGATAATACTGGCAATAGAGGGATATGCTGTCCTGCGATAAGCGAAATCAACCGAAGTGCTTTTTTGAGTAACAAGATCGAAAATCAAAGCACTCCACCAAAACGAATTGGAAACCTGTATAAAAAAACTTTTACAATAGAAAATCTTTATGAAGCATATTTGATTGCTCGAAAAGGTAAAAGAAAAAAGCCACATACTTATGATTTTGAACTCAATTTAGGGCAAAATCTTTATGATTTAAATGGAGAGTTAATGCTGGACATCTACCAGCCAAAACCATATCGACAATTTGAAGTATATGAACCAAAAAAGAGAATTATCAACGCACCTCATTTTAGAGACTTAGTAGTGCAACACGCCATATATAAAGAGATTTATGAGATATTCGATAAAAGCTTCATCGACCATGCTTATGCTTGCAGAAAGGGCAAAGGGACGCACAAAGCTAGCGAATATACTCAAAAAGAGATGCGAAAGTATAGTGGAGAATTATACTACCTCAAGCTTGATATCAAAAAGTATTTTTATAGCATAGATAGAAATATTTTAAGAACACTTTTTGAGAAGAAAATCAAAGATAAAAGATTTGTAAACCTAATGTATGAGTTTACGAAGATGGATGGAGATGTCGGTATCCCTATCGGAAATCTTTTAAGCCAAATTTATGCATCAATTTATATGAATGAGACGGATCAATTTGTTAAAAGAGTACTAAAGGTCAAATCTTATGTGAGATATGTTGATGATTTTGTTTTGATTGGATTGACACTAGATGAAGCTAAAAGATACAAAATAACACTAGAAGAGTTTGTGAAAAATAGATTAAATCTTGAACTTTCATACTGGACTATATCAAAAATCAAACGAGGCATTAATTTTGTTGGATATCGCACTTGGAAAAGCAAAAAGTTTGTGCGAAAACACTCTATGTACAAGTTTAGAAAAGCGGTAAAAACTAAAAATAAAGAATCAATCGCTTCACTTTTTGGTCATGCTAAAAATACGGATACGATTCCCTATTATCAAAATATTTTACAAAATAAGGAAAATAAATGCTAACAAAAATAAATGAAAATATGACAGAATACACTATCTTAACAGAAGATAATTGGCAAAAAATAGCGAACAGTGGTGATGTTATAACAATGCAAAATATAACAGATACTGTTGCAATACTGCAAGTTGTTGACAATGCCCCAGATGTGAGTATTGATTGGGGATTTAAGCTTTATCCTCGAACAGACAAACCATTTGTTGCTACGCATAATGTTTATGCTAGGGCAACTAATGCGACTTTGATTGTTGTTGTACAAAAGGATTAGAGTATGGTTCTCCCCGCTGATTTTTCTACAAATTTAACTAGTATACTGTCTGTTGTAACAAACTCTGGTATTTATAGCGATATTAAATCTATGTATGACAATAGTATGATTGATAAAAAGACATATGAGAATATTCTTATAAGTTTTCATAGAAATGTTTTGTCTGAATCGATACAGATGGCAAAAGAATTAACTATTTCTTTACAGGAAATTGAAGTTGATGGCACAAAATACACACTTCAACAGGCACAAATTTTTGAAGCTTTAGAAAAAACAAAACTTGTAACTGCTCAAGTAATAACAGAAGGTGAACGAAAGCTCTTACTTGAGACTCAAAAAGATGGTTTTCTTGATAACCGTGTGATAAAAATGGTTGGTGAAATCAGAGGGCTTGTTGGGGAGATTGAAGCAGGTGGGCTTGAAAATCCTACGGAAAATTGGGCATTGTTGTACTCTTCACTTGGTGCACTTGCTCAGATAGCTAACGAACATCCACAGGTAACTACAAATATAACTGTTCCTCCAGCACCAAATCAGGTACCATAATTGGCTTGTGGCGGGGTTGGTAGCTATGATCAGCAACGACTAGCTAAGAAAAAATACAAACTCAAAAAAGCAAATCAATTTAAAACAAACTTTATTGCTCTTTGGGAAAAGTACGGGGAGTTTCAAGATGTAAATGGTGTTTTGTGTTTTGGTGGATATCGTATAGATAGAGATGGTGAAGGGCAAAGGAAAATGAGCCGTCGTTTACAACAGCCAAATTTATGGCAAGAGACAGATGATAGTCATTTTGACTGGGTTAAGATTTTTTTTAATCTTGGCAAGCTTTTGACTCCTACTCCTGCTGATGTAGATGCTTTTTTTGTGTATTATAAAAATACATCTCACAATATTGGAGCTGATAAACTTCATTATCAACTTGAAAAAGTTGCCACACCAAATGATTATGGATACTATACGACAGAATATGTCGTTACTGAGCATTGGTTTGAGAGAGCAATAACTGAAATTGATGCGGATGGTATTGAGCAGATTATTGGGTATGAGCAGATAGTGGGGGATGATTTTTTAGATGAGCTTAGTTGGGAGCTGGCTGATCTTGCACTTGATAGTGCAGTATGGTTTGATCCTGATACTTTGCAGCCAATTGAACAAATAGTTATAGATGAGATAATTGACGAGGTGGCTCTTGATTTAAAGATAGATGGGCTTAGAGCTACTGAATTTGGTTTGGATCAGATAGTTTACAAAGTAGTGACTATGAGTGACAAGATACGAGAGTATACGATAGGACAGTCAGTTGGTGAAAATATCCTTGATGATCTTACTTATACTAACTATTTTGGTGATGATGGACAGTATTATCTCTCTGTAGATGCGGCTAGGAAGATGAATGGTTTAGTGTTTGTTGAGCTTGTTATTGAAACACTGGATTTTAACTCCAAGTTGAAATCCAAATACAAGTGGAGAAAACGCTTGCTAGGACTGCTTGTTGTTGTTGGAATTGCCGTTGCTTTGTTTTTCGGTCGTGTAGATATAGCAGAGGCTATCTTGTTAAATTATTTGGCGAGTAAATCAAATAATAAAACTTTAAAAATTCTTGCTTTTTTGTCGAGCTATAATGCTGGTGGCGGTTTTGCAGGAGGATTGGGTGCTATAAGTAGTAATGAAGCAGTTTATCTAATATTTAGTGTATCTGCTCTTTATTTTTCTATGCAAGATGTTGATGTCCCGATAGAATATACTGAAGATGCAGATAAAGATCAACAACTTTTTTACAAAATGCCTTATGATATTTATGATGAAATCTACTGTTTTGATAATTTGATAGAGGTATCGGTTTCAGAATGAAATTATAAAAAATTCCTTATGTTTTATTATAATTTTTTAAAATTGTGGGGGATATAAATGAAAAAATTTTGGATAAATGCTGCTTTGATGGCTCTTGGTATGCTTACTAGTAGAAAATTCATTGATGATGTAAAGGATATTGTTCAAAGTTTGATAACTAAAGATAATACTAATAAGGAAAAGAAGCAAAAAGCTATCGAGTCTGTTAAAGGTCTTGGGTTTAAATTTTCTAATTGGCTTATAGAGGCTTCTATCGAGTTAGCTCTTGGTTGGCTGAAGATGAAATATCCAAGGTTGTTCAGATGAGTGATGGTCAAACATCAAAGTGGCAGTCCAAAAGGATATGGCATAACCTAATCCTATTTGGAGTTTTTTTAGCTGTCAAGCTTATGGGGGTTGACATAGATGATAGTACAAAAAATACAATAATAACAAACTTTGATATGATTTTTAATAGTTTTATTTTACTTTGGAACATAATTATTAAGATTGTTGATGACTCTAGTCAGAGAGTTGGAGAAATGAACCTATCTTTTTGGAATCTTTTTGGAATATTTAGAGAGTTGTTTCGTGTGATAGGGGCTATTCGTGGGTGATAAAGAGTTACATGATGCTGTTTTGGAGTTAACACTTGCACAGGGAAAAGCAATTGTGGCTCAAGAGCAGACTACTAGGAATTTGAATGAACTTAGAAGGGAGTTTAAAGAGCTTATGAACGCTGTTTAAAAAATGTCTGCTATCGAGGAGAAGTTAAATTCTGCTCATAGCAGGATAAGAGAACTTAAAAACGATATGGAAAAAGATATTGATAAACTTGATAATAAGTTTATGAAGTGGATGTGGGCAATGCTCGGGCTGTTAGGAACAGGCACTTTGACCGCTTTGGCGATAATTTTAAATAAAGGATAGGATATGGCAAGATTTGTAATAGAGAGAGATATAGCTGTTTTGGATAGAGGGGAAGGTGCGGATAATCGTTTTGTTGCGGTTGATGGAGTTGAAGTTGATGAAGTTGGAGCATTGCATGCTGATAGTTTTAAAATCGTTGCTAATGTGATGAGTCAAGAGGCTGTTAAAAATGGAGCGAAGGTAATAAGTGAAAATGATTGTGTTGCTGTTGATGGTGCTGGGGCTAGTGTTGATGATAGAGTTTGGGCTTACAACGGCGGAGATGTGATTTATGATACTTATGAAAATGCATCTGACATAAGAAAGTTTTTAATGGATAATTATCTATTGGTTGCCAAAAAAAAATGAAAATTGCATTGCTCATCGGACATCGAAGCGGAAGCCAGGGTGTGCGAAGCTGGAACAAAATAAGTGAGTATGCCTTTTGGTACACATATCTTCACACTATCAAGGCTTTTTTACCAAAACAACATAAATATGTGGTTTTTGAGAGGTTAGATGATGATGGGGATGGGTATAGAGAGAGAATGGAAACTATCGGGGATAGACTAGATAGTGAGATGGTGGATTTGGTAGTTTCGTTTCATTTTAATAGTTTTGAGAGTTCAACGGCTGATGGTTTTGAAGTACTTTGTAGTAATAATCTTTCCTCTCAGTTTTTTGCAAGAAGCATGATTGTTGCTCTTGATAATCATCTTTTTGGGGACAATCGTGGATATAAAATCGTTCCAAATGATCCTACAAAGCGAGCTAGTGGTTTTTTGTATAAAACTATTTTTCCTGCGATTTTGGTGGAGCCATTTTTTGGGTCATCTCCCGAAGATATGGCGAGTGTAGTTAAAAATCCTGAAAGATTGTATGGGGCTTTGTGTGAATTTTTTGAGAATATTATAGGAGAGTGATATGGATTTATCGGGAATTGGAAGTATAATCGGCGGACTTGGAAGTGCTTATGGTGCATATAGTCAAGGAAAAATGGCAAAAGAGCTTTTGAAGCTGCAAAAGTTGGATTATAAAGATGAGAAAGATAGAAAAAAGAGATCTCAAGCGAAGTTAAATTTGGCGGCAAGTAGATTTGGACAAAATAGTAATCCTGCATTGCCTGTTTATTAGGATAGAAAAATGGCATGGTATAAAGATAAAGTAAAAGATAACATAGATGTAGGACAAGCGGTAAGAGATGCTGGAAGGATGGGTGAAGCTGTCTCTTTTTTGGGTCAAGGGATGAAATTTTATGGGGATGGAAAATATAACAAAAAAAGAGCAAAGATAGAAGATGCTCAAAAAGATGCGACTCTTAAGATGAAAAAATATACGGCAGATAAGGGATATAGTGGCAAGGTAGATAGTGCGTCCATAAATAAATCTTCAAGCGACAATACAAATGTTTCTAAAGAAAAGGTCGCAGGAATCAAATACGATACTGAAAAATATAAAAGTGATAGCTCTTATAAGGAAAAAATCGATAAAGAGATTTTGACAAATAAGGGTAAGCTAATAACTGCAAAAGCAAAAGTGAAATCTACAAACATAACAGCAAGTGCTAAAAATAGAGCTACAACTGCAACTTCTAAAAATACAAAACTTAGCACTAAAACACAGATAGAAGTCGCAAATATAAATGCAACTGCAAAAGCTAAAAAGGCGAAGCGTGCTCAAAAGAAAAAAGATGCTGTTAAGCTTGATTTGAGTGGAAGTGATGAAGATGTTTTGAGACGATTAAAGCAAAATAAAAAAGGTAATGATATCGGAGATTTTGAGATATCTTAAGGGGATTATGTGGCAAAAGTACGAGATATCTTGGGTGATGATTATGAACTATTAAAAGCTTCTGGGGCAAGTGACGATAGAATAAAACAGCTTGCACAGACAAAGTTTAACTACTACAAAGAGATGAAGACACTCTACAAATATGATCAAGTTGATGATGAAGGTAATATTGTTGAGAAAAAGATGGATGATGTTGTTGACTTTATGGATGAGAAAGATAAAGCAAAGGCTAATCCGAATCCTAAAAAAGTAAAAACTGTTGATGAGATAATGGGTCAAACATTTTTGGATAGATTTAATAGGACTGTTGATACCAATCTTGCAAATGTCGCAAATGTCGCTAGATATGTTGCTGATAAGTCTGCAAAGCAGATGGGAATAGAGGAACATGCTCTAAAAGGCAATAAAAAATATGCTAAAAATGTGACAAATTTCATCGAAGAAAATAGAGCAAAAGATGAAGAGTATACAAAATCTCAGCAATCTCCCATAAGACAAAAAGAGAGCGATAAATTGGCTCTTGAGCTCTCAAAAGCTAAAGGCATATCTCAAACAGCAACAGCAGGTGCGAAACTTTTATTAGATAAAGCTAGTAATCCGTCAGAATGGAATAATGCAGCTATTTTAGGTTCGGTTTTGGATCCTGTAAATGCAATACCTTTTTCTATTGGAGCAAAAGCAGCAGCTGGAGCTAGTGGACTTAAAAAAGTTGCCATCGGTGCTGGTGCTGGTGCTGTAAGTGGCGGTGTGAGTGGCGGTGGATATGAAGCTTTGAGCGAAAAAGCTCTTGGTAAAAGTGATGAAGAAGCTATGAAAGCTGGTGTTGTTGGTGGTATGGCAGGTGTTGCTATGGGTGGTGTTTTTGGTGGTGTTGGTAGTGCTTTTTCATCGTCTGCAAAGCCAAAAATAAAAGAGGCTATCAAAGTTAAAAAAATTGAAGCTATGAGTAGTGAAGATATAAATGATAAGATTTATGCAGATGCATCTGGTAAAGAAGTACCCGATGATGTTTTAGATTCGCTTTTGGATAATGAGCTATTGCAGATTGATGAAGTTGAGGCTAGTGCTGTACAAGCAAAACCTATCATAGATGAGATATCTACAAAAGCCCAAACACCAGATGAGATAAATGCCATGGTAGCACAGTATGCTCCACCTACACCAAAAGAGATATCTATTACTATGATAACAAATGGTCAAGAAGTTTCTCCACGGTTTGCAGGTATGAGAATCAGAGATGCCCTTATAAAATCGATAGAGAATCCTCAACGAACACCAGGTGAAATGTATAGCGTTTTGATAAACGAAGGTTTCTCTCAAGAGAGAGCAAATGTGATAGTGCAGAGTTATACGGCTAGGGATTTAGCAGTATTTGATGACTATACATCAGCAAAAATTAGTGATATAATAGATGTGGAGATAGTTGAAAAGATAAAACAGTTGGAGCTAAAAGATGAACGAGTACGAGTTGAAGCGAAAGATGGAGGAGGAGATGCCAAGCAAGCACAGAGCGGGGCTAATGCAGACACTCTTGCAACTAGAACAGAGTATGGGGCAGACACAGAACAAAGCACTATACCGCCAAGTGAGCGAGGAGGTAATGAAGTTGTACGAGACGATGGACTCGATACTGGGCAAAACGGTAAAGCTATTGGGATACTCTCCAAAGATGAGGGAGTGGACGTATACGAAGCCACTGGGGATGATAGTACAGCTCTTTCCAGAAGTGGAAAAGACGAAGTGGTATCAGCTGAAAATGCAGTATATACTGGCGGCGGATTAGATCTAGATGCTGAGAAATATAAAAAAGGGATGTTTGATCTCCTCGATAAAAATATTGAAAAACTTAAAAATAAGATAGATAGTAACAAAAATCTTTATAGTGAATACTATAAAGATCCACAAAAATTAACAAAAGCAAAACACAGATTAGAATTATATCAGCAAGCAAAAGAGCAAGGAGTTTTTAATGCTCCAAAGATGGATGATGTGACATTGGCTAGAGCTGTAAATGAAAAGCCTGATAAGGAGAAAAATAATGTTAGACAAGATGATGATTCAGTTCAGAAAGGACGCACCACAGATACAAAAAATAGTGGAGAAGATAGAAAACCTACCACAAAAGGTGAACGAAAATCAACAAATGCTAAGGTGGATGAGATTATCGAGAAGCCCATCTCCGAAATTACAGAGAACGATAAAAAGATACTTGAAAACTACACAGGCAAAGGTGGTTTAGAGAGTGGAACAAAAGAGAGCTTAACTCAACACTATACAGATGAAAAAACAGTAAACGCTATGTACAAAGCTCTTGATGATGCAGGGGTGGAGTTTAGAAATGCACTTGAACCTGCTGTTGGGAGTGGAAACTTTTTAAAAGGTCGTAAAAGTGCAAAGTGGACAACCGTAGATATCGACAAAACTAACAATGAAGTAGTTAAGCGACTTTACAAAGGGGATCATCAGCTAAGTGGTTATGAGAGTTTTAAGCCTGCTGAAAAGTTTGATCTTATCATCTCTAATGTGCCATTTTCGGAGGAGAGAGGAGCTGGTAGACTTGCTTATCGACCTGATGTTAAAGCTTTGCATGATAGTTTTTTTATCAAAGCTCTTGATGATGTTAAAGATGATGGGGTTATCGCTTTTATCACTTCCAAAGGTGTGATGGATAAGGCAAACTCTAAAATTAGAAAAGAGATAACAGCTAGTGCGGATGTGATAGGAGCTTATAGACTTCCTGATAGTGCATTTAAACATACAGGTACAAATGTTATCACTGATGTTATCTTTTTGCAAAAGAGACCAAGAGGGGTGGAGAGTCGTAAAAGTGAGGCAAACAGAGCTTTTGAGACTACTAGCAAAGATGATAGTGGGATAAATATGAGCGATTATTATCGTCAAAACCCTGATAATATTTTGGGTGAGATGAAAGCTGGAATTGATCCTATGTATGGGAAGCCTGCTTATTTGGTTACTGGAGAGAGTGATTTGTCTAAGATGAAGATTGATTATGAGCCTTATGGAGTAAAACCGAACCAACTCGGTTCTACTTCTGATAAAATAAGTGCCGTTGTGCCAAATTCTAAAGTTGAGCTTTTAAGGAAAATTAAAGATACTTTGGATGTTGAACTTATCAAAGAGTATCAACAAAAATATAAAAAACATCCTGAAAATGATAAAGGTTTGAAAAACTATTTTGCTGATAATCTTGATGATTTGTATGAACTTGGGAGTTATTTTGATAAGAGTTTTAAGCCTGCGGAGATATTTTATCAAGCTGCTAGATATAGTGGTAGTGGGAAGATAGAGATAACTGCTGATAGTCCGATAAAAGAGAGATTGATATATGCTGAGGATAGCAAGGGAGTTGTAGATACTACACAGTTTAAAGAGGATATAGATACTTTATTAGATCAAGGTTATGCATATCTAGGTGAAGGCAAAATCCAGAATGATGTTTTGTTCTATAGTGGGAATATCTACGACAAAATCGACAAAATGAGGGAGATAACGGATAGAGATATATCTAGTCAGATAAATACACTTGAAGAGTTTATCCCTGCAAAAAAATCTCTTGAGGGCATGACATTTAAGGGTAATGAGCCGTGGTTGTTGGATAGTGGTATCAAAATTTATAAAGTAGAGAAAACTTCTAAGTGGGTTAAAGTACCAGGGGGAAATGGTGAGCGAAAAGTTTATGAGTGGAAGAGTGAGTTTGGAGATACTTTTGACAATCATCTGAATAATCGAAAGCTCATAAGTGAGAAGAAAAATGAGAGTGAGACGGCATTTAAGAGGCGGCTTCGTGAGGCTGAATCTGGTGTGAAAGATACACTTGCAGATATTATTCAAAAAGCTGAAATGCAAAGAGATGAGATAGAGGCTGTTTACAATCGAAAGTTTAATTTTTACAAATCACCTGATTATAAAAAACTAGAGTATATGATAGCTGATGCTCTTAAAGAACTTCCAAAAGGGTTTAATCTCAGAGAAACACAAAAGAAATTTATCATCAAGTCGCTGTATGAGGGCAAGGGGATAAATGCTCATGATGTTGGTGGTGGTAAGACTTTTGCAGGGATTGTACTTGGAAGAGTTTTGAAGCAAAAAGGTATCGCTAAAAAGCCTCTTTATGTAGTGCCGAGTAAAGTTATTAAAAATTGGCAAAAAGAGATATTACAGCTCTATCCAAAAGCAAAGATAGTAAATCTTGGCAATCTAAACAAGACTACTAGGACAAAAAAGCTTTTTGCACTTGCAAATGAAAATGCGGATTTTGTTCTCATCTCTCAAGAGGGATTTAAAGAGCTTAAACTTCCAAATGATGTTGAGAGTAAGTATGCTAGAGAGCTTTTAAATGAGCATCAAAGTAGTGATGATTTGAAAGGTAGAGCTTTGGCTCTCCAGCAAGAGCGGATAAAGATGTATCTTGAAGTACTTGCAAAGTCAAATAGCGATAAAAGAGTCACTATCGATAAACTAGGCATAGATGCAATCATCGCTGATGAAGCAAGGGCTTTTAAAAATATCGGTGTAAAAAGCTCTTTGGCACGGCTAGGGCTTGGTAAGCCGTTTGGGCTGAAAGCTGATGAGACGAGTATCACTTTGCAATCTGCTTTGGCTTATGATTTTCGTTTTAAAACTAGATATATAAGTGAGAGAAACAATAACTCTAACATCTATATGCTAGATGCTACACCAACACCAAACAAGCCGCTTGAGCTTTTTACGATGCTGAAACATCTTGATAATCGTGTGTTTGATGAGTATAACATCAAGACTGATGAAGATTTTGTAGGGCAGTTCTTGGAAACAGGGCTTATTCAAAACAAGGATGGGAAATTTAAAGATGGCATAGTGGGTATCAAGAATGTTTTTGAACTAAGATCTATCATGGATAGATTTATCGATAGAATTTCGATGAAAGAGTTCAAAGATAAAGGGTATATCGATATACCAGAGGGCAAAGTTTATAAACATATCATCGAGAGCAGTGATGAGAATGATATAGTTTTTTCTGATATACAAGAGAGATTGGCGGAGGCTAAGGGAGATAAAGAGAAGAGAAAAGATGTGTTGGGTATCTTCTCTAATGGAGTAAATGCCAGTGTTGATCCAAGACTTTATGCAAAAGAGGCGATAAGTGAGCTAGCATATCGCACACCAGAAAACAACAAAATATCTAAAGTGATAGATCTAGTCGCAAAAAGAAGAAAAAGTGACAAAAAAGCAGGTCAGATAATATTTGTGGACAATGCAGGGCATAGCATGCAGCATCTTGATACAAATATGCATCAGGAGATAAAAACGAAGCTGTTGGGGCAAGGATATAAAAAAGAAGAGATTGCCATCATAAGTGGTCAAGAGATCACAAATGTAAAGACTGGAGTTGAGCAAAAAGCGAGTGGAAATCGTGGGAGTGAGATGAAGCAGGACATCGTAGATGCTTATGATGCAGGGAAGATAAAAATCGTCATCGGCACAACCAAGAGTGCTGGAGAGGGTATGAATATACAAAAGTATACAACAGATATATATCATCTTGATTTGCCCTGGACCCCTGCTGAAATAACACAAAGAAATGGGCGAGGTGTGCGGTATGGAAATAACAATAAAGAGGTAAATATACACTATTTTTTCACTCAAGGGAGCTTTGATGATTTGATGTTTAATACAATCACGAAAAAGCAGGGTTGGAACGATCTTATATGGGATGCAAAGGCTAAATCAAATCTGAAGATTGCTGATAGTGAGGGTGGAGGATTGCCCAGTGCTGATGAGATAGTGTTGGCAATGGAAAAAGACCCAGTGAAGCGAAAAGAGCTGAAATTGAGAGCTGAATATGATAGGTTGAATGAGAATTTTGCAAATATAGAAGATGAAGTGAGGTATCAAAAAGGTCGAATGGCAGGTACAAATGCAGATATATCAGACTTGCAAAAACGGATAAATAAAGCAGAAAATGAGATAAAAACAGGTGATATAAATACAAAAGAGTTGATGGATCTATTTATGAAGAGCAAAAAGAGTTCTCTTCATAAGAAAAAGTATGATGAGAAGTTGAAAAGTGCTATAGATAGTCGAAAAAAGATACTTGAGAGAAACAAAGAGAGGCTTGGCAAGCTTTTGAGAGTCAAAGAGCAGATAAAAGCAGATTTGGGTGTGGCTAAGGGCGATTTGTTTGAGGGTCAAAATAAGCTTGAGAGATTTGAGATGGATAACCTTGATGAGGGTGGGCGATTTAAAGTTTTGGAGGAGTGTTAGATGGGGTGTGATAGCAAAACAAAAAAGCAGAGTGAAAAAACAAAGAAACTTTTAAAAAGATCTCTCTCTAAAAGATATGAGGATGGGGTGGATAAGTTTTTTGAGAAAGTGGAAGTGAAATTTGATAAAGGTCTTAGTAAAACACCGCTAGATGCTCTTATCATCACGAAAGATGTAAAAGATGTTGCTGATATGGTTAACTCTTATCGATTAGACATGGTAGAGATGGCGAAAAATGCAAACAAGATATCTAAATTTTTGAGTGAAGAGCTTAGTGATGCTGATAGTATTGCACTTACTAGAGCATTATCTGGAGATGGAAATGTTCCTGCTCATTTGACTAAAGTTTATGATAGATTTAGAAAGATTATAGATGCAAATGCAGCTGCTCTTGTTAAATCAGGGATGTTGGATGAAAAATATAAAATAAAAGATTATCTTAAGCGGTATTATAAGCAGTATTTGGAGGATAGACACGGGTTTTCAATCGCTGTAAATAAACTTTTTAAGAGAAAAGATTTGACTCATGAGGAGCGGCTTGAGATAGGTTTGGTTGAAAATGCTGATTTTGTTGTGTCAAATACATTGCTGGAGCAGAGAAAGCAACTACAAAAAGGTAGACTTTTAAAGCAAGTTGCGGATGAATTTGGGATAGATGATGAAAAAGCTGGGTATGTGAGAGTATCTGATGAGACAGTTGGTGGTGGGATATACAAGTATGGAGCTTTGGCAGGGAAATATCTCCCTGAAAAAGTTTATGCAGAGCTGATACAAGCTAGGATGATAGCTGATGCTTTGAGTATCTTAGATCGCAGTGTTTGGACAGATGTTATCGATCATGTGAAGGTAAATGTAACTGTTAAAAATCCTGGTACTCATCTTTATAATGTTACTTCAAATATTGGTCTGGCATTTTTAAATGGAGATCTTGTAGCGATTGGGCAAGTGTTAAAGATGGCTGTATTAGATAGAAAAAAATTTAAAAAGTTAGTTAAATTGAGTAAGAAATTTGGGTTAAACAGCGATTTACATGATTATGAAAAATTGCATACTAATTTGAATTTTGATAAAAATACAAATATCTTTATCAGGTTTTTTAAAAATCTGTATATGGCTGAGGGGACAAAGCTTGGTAATGGTGTTAGAAAGATTTATAGTGCGGAAGATGAGATATTTAAACTTGCTTCTTTCTATAAGAGGATACAGGGAAGAAAGATATCAACAACTACTGCAAAAGCAGAGTTTAAAGAGGCTATGAAAGATTATGTTGATTATTCTACTCCGCTGCCGAAATGGGTCAGGAGGCTGGATAGAAACGGTGTTTTTCCATTTTTGCACTATACATGGAAGAGTACTCCCAGGGTTGCAAAGATAATTGTGAAAAATCCTATAAAATTTACCATGTTGCAAGTTGCACTTTTAAGCACTGGAGCTAGTATATTTTCCGAAGATGATAATGATCAAAAGCCTGAGTGGGGCAAAGATAAGGGGCTGGCAGGGCAAAGTAAATATTTGCCGTCAAATTTGTTTGCTGCTAAACAGTATGTGCAGACAGAAGATGAGTATTTTTTAAATATTGGTCGGTCGCTTCCTGGTATGCGACTTGGGGGATTGAAGTTTGATGGGGGATTTATCGGCGGTGCTATCAATCTTGTTCAAGGGAAAGATCCTCGTGGAAGAGAGTATTTTGATGCGGAGGACTCAACTGGTGTTGCTTTTGCGAAGGGAGTTTTAAAAGCAACTGAAAATTATGCTCCATCTATCACATATGGGCGATATATGCAAAGAGCTGTTAAAAAAGTTATTGGTGTGGACCCTGCTAAAAATGATTTTGGGATTGAGCAGAGCTGGGAAGAGATAGCTCTTAGGATGTTTGGAGTTTGGCGGTTTGATAGAGAGAAACATGTTGAAAAAGAGCTTATGAATGTCATCAAGCTTGGAGCGGAGATTGATAAGAGCAGAGAAGAGATACAGATAGAGTTAGATGAAGTGATAGCTTTCGCAAGGAAGAATAAGCTTAGATATTCGCAGAAAAAGATTGATGCAAAATTTAAGAGAGATTTTAAGAAGTTTAGTGATAGTGGGGTTCTTTATAAAAAATTGCAATCTTTAGTGAGAGTTAAAAAGGGTGAGAGTAGAGAGGATATAGTGTCATATCTTCGAGCAACTCTTAAAGAGGCTAAGGAAGATGGGGTTGTGTTGGATGAGAAAGAGAAGAAGAATTTGAGGAATTATGTTAAGAAGTATGAGGGGTATTTTGATTAGTTATTCTTTAGAAAATATTAATGAAGTTGCATTTATCTGAAAATACATAGAAATTATTATTTTCTTCCACATTTACACCGAATAAGCTCGAAGACAGAAGAGCAAAAACCACATAGTCTCAAAGATTCACGGGGGTGGTTGGGTTGTTGGGGTGTTGGGGTTTTTGTTTCCCATCCCAGTGTAATTTACACAATATGTATGTAAATTACATAAATATGTAGTGAAACTTAAGAGATATTGGCTTGTTTGCTTAAAGATTTGGGTAGATGTACGACTGTGTAGGCAATTGTATTTATTTAGATATTTTTATACAATTACAGATAGAGCAAAACACCCGCCCCCGTATCCCCCATTTGATTGCTCTCGCTCTTTATGCCATTGGTGCTTGGAAAAATTAATATTTTAAAAAATAGGTTAAATAATGTTTGTATAAGTAAGAATTAGATACATTACGATTAAAATATCTAAAAAAAAGGATAAAAGCTCGTTTTTTTTTCTATTTGGTTGCTTGCTTGTTTGGGGGTTGGCTTCTGCTAGATTGT
>Ga0256834_1000307_pt1 | contig 36124 bp, 32 predicted proteins | sample 4281140metaG_FD_190536 | JGI IMG/M metagenome (GOLD analysis project Ga0256834, IMG submission 190536) | Hydrothermal vent microbial communities from East Pacific Rise, Pacific Ocean - 4281-140 | ecosystem: Environmental > Aquatic > Marine > Hydrothermal vents | place: Pacific Ocean: East...
TACATTTAGCGGATCAAAACCTAACTTGAGATCATTGCTTAACGCTCTTATAAGAGACGCATCTTTTAGTTTTTCCCCTCGTGGCGCACGAGCCAAAGCAACAATTAAATCACGCTCCAAATCACCCTTTGGGCTTTGTCCAAAAATATGTAAGCCATCACGAATTTGCGCTTCCTTTAATTCACAAAGATAATTATCAATTTCACCAAGCGCCTTTTCTTCGTCTTTTGGCAGCGCTAAATCCTTATCAAGATTATTATCCTTAGTGAAATCTAAAATGCGTTTTTTAAGCAGTTCAATCCGCCTAAAATCCAAACCCTGCGCTTGATAATATTCATCAAGCAACGCCTCAAGATGTTTTAATGGCCCATAGGTTTCTGCCCTAGTTAATGGTGGCACAAGATGATCTATTATTACTGCGCCAGTACGCCTTTTAGCTTGCGTCCCCTCACCGGGGTCATTGACAATAAAGGGGTAAAAATGCGGTACTGCGCCCCAAAGCGCCAATGGATAGCTGCTTACATCAAGGCCAGTGGCCTTACCGGGTAACCATTCTAAATTACCATGTTTACCATTATGAATAAGTGCATTGGCATTAAAAATATGCTTTATCCATAGGTAACAAGCAATATAGATGTGCGGCGGCACAAGGTCAGGATCGTGATAATTTGCCTTTATATCCAAATCATAACCACGTGAGGGTTGCAATAGAATTGCGACATTGCCAAAAATTAGCACAGGCAAATGAAAGCCATTCTGGCGCATAAATATATCGCTCTTTGCCTCGCCCCAGCGTTTATTTACTGCATTTTGGATTTCTTTTGGCAATTTCTCAAATAGAGCTTGATAGGTTTTTAGTGATAATATTGCGCTACCTGTGCCCCTTTTGGGATTAGCGTTTGTTGGGCCTTTTTGCAATAATTCAATTAGCTGATTGCCGTTTTTAGGTAGCTCTATTTTCTTACCCCCACCCTGCCTGTCGGCATCCCTCCCCGCAAGGGGGAGGGAAGAAATAGCACAATCATTTTGCACTCCTTCAAATCCCCCTCCCCCTTGCGGGGAGGGGTTAGGGATGGGGGTATGGCATAAAGCGGTGGGGGTAAGAGAAACTTCTCCACCGCCCAAATCATACCCAGCACCTTCCAACGCCAACAAAATCTCAACGCTAGATTGCGGTGCATCATAACCAACCCCATTAGCAATACGCCCATCACGAATGGGGTAATTTGCCAGCACCATACAGATTTTACGGTTATTCTCAGCAGCTTTCCTCAAGACAATATAATTTTTGCATAACTCAATCACCTGCCCAATGCCCTGCTCATTAGGCGCATAAAGCGATAATTGCACTTGCGTCCTTTTGTGCCAAAAATCTTTTTCCTTATGCCCAACAATCAAACAACCAATGCGCCCATCCATTTCTGGTAAAGTTATTTGCATCGCCAAATCTTTAGCGCTCAGCCCCTGCTTACTTTCCTGCCAAATTTTCTTTGAAGCAGAGCTTTGTAAAAGCTGAACGATTGGCGCATCAATATTGCTAAAAGGGTTTTGCTTTGTTTCGATGCCATCAATATTAAGCGCAAACCCTGTTAGATTTAATATTATTTCAGGAGGAAAGTTCTTTAGCGCCTGCTTCACAAAACGAATACAAGCACCCTCTTTAAGGGTTGAAATAATAATTGGAATTGGCGTGATATCAGCTTTTTTTAATTCCTTAATTAACAACTCAAGCGTTGCCGTCCCTGCCCCCTCAAGCGCTGCTCGATAAAATAATATAGGTGCAAAATTAGTTGCATTTTTGCTTAGTGTCTTTAATTGCTCAAACTCAATAATGCCTTTCTGGGGAAGCCAAAAACCAAAGCGAGCAAATGGTTTTATTTCATCTCTCTCTATGTTTTTATTGGCAGCCAAAGCACCAAAAGCCTTAAGCGCCAAATCCATATTTTGCGCCCCACCAGTAATAAAAAGCTGTTGCAAATATTTATAATCATCTAACGAAATATTTGAATGCTCAAACAATATTGCATCAAAATTAGCGTCCCCCGATAAAAACGCCAGTTTGATATTTTTATTAGCCGCCAAAGCGCAAGTCTCATTGAACCCATATTGCCAATAAGCGTTTGAACCAAGCAGACGAATTACAATGATTTTTGCGTGCTGAGCGGTTTTTTCAAGCCAAAGGTCAGTGGAACAATTATGGCTTAAGCTAGCAAGATTTGCTAAACGCATATCATCAAACCCTACCCTATCGCTTGCGCTGGCTAATGCTGCTAGTTCACTATCGGCAAAGGAAGCAAAAATAATATCGCCCTTACTTTGCTCAAGATCAATTATTTCTCCCTCCTGCTGTATTTCAGCTGATGGAGCGCTTAATATATGCATGATATTTACCTATTATTGTTATGCTTTATGAAGAAGACGATGTGCTTTCTATTCGCATTTTCTAACACATGGCGCACAAACGTGATCTTACTGGCTCCCAAAAAGCCAGTAATAATCGTTGTTAGAATTTTCATTTATTTTACTCTTAAAGCCTGTGCCATAGTTAGGCTTGAAAGAATATTATTCTTTGAGATTTTATGGGCGAAGCGCAAAACAAAATAACTAAATATTGGCTCAAGAAAAATAATCGGCAAATAAGCAATAGCAAAAATTACCCAATTAGCAAAAGGCGTAGGCTCACTGCCAAGCATTAGCCAAAAGCCAACCATTGCAATAACTCCAGAATAATAAATTGCATCAAATTTAACAATAGAGCTCCATGAAACTTTTACCTGATTATCTTTTTTAAAAAATCTTTTGCCATAAAGCACATGGGCAGCAATTAACGGAATACCCAGCGAAAGCGTGTTAACTCCCAAATGCAACATATCCGCTGGCTCAAATATTAAAGCCTGTAATAATAAGCCAAGCGCAAAACCAAACAGAGTTGGAATAAAACCAAATAATAAAAATATCGCACTAGCACCAATAAAATGTAATTCAGAAGCTCCAATAGGCATATTAAAGGCCTGCATAAAACCACTAAAAAACACAGCAGCTAAGGCGGTTTTTATGATTAAATTAGGTTTGGCGATAAGTTTTTTTGAGTTAGTAACTAATGTTGCAATTGCGCCAGCATTGGCAAAGGCAAGTTTTGTAGCGGCAATTAAGCCAAGTTCAATATGCATGTTATTTTTCCATTTTTTAAAAAGAGATTACATAAAAATTTGCTCCTAAACATAGAGGCAAGTCCAAAATAGAAAAACTAAATATCTGGTATTAACATGACCAACCCTTCCTTTCGTCCCACCGACGATTGAATAAAAATAAATTAGCTGGCAGGTCTCCTGACTTGTAAATCTAAACAAACAAAACTCTATTGCTTGTTTTCGCCCTTCTAACCTTCCCAGAAAAACCAGTGGTATATTAGAAAAACTCATCACTTACAGTTGCGGGGGCAGTCATGGAATTGAACCCCTTTTGGGTAATTCGCACCATATTCCCTATTACGCTTAAAATCATTATGATTCTTAGCACCAACAAAAAATCCTTAGCACGCTAGCAAGGTAATTCAAATAGCAAAATATATTATCTTAAGCAGTTGAATAATTCTATTTTTGCAATAGTGTTATTATGAAATCCTAATCAACAATAATTGCACCAATAAACACACCATGAAACAAGCACCCTATAAAGCTCCAGACACCAATAGCCCAACCCCCATGATGGCGCAGTTTTTAGAAATTAAGGCAGTAAATCCGGGTTATTTATTATTCTATCGCATGGGTGATTTTTATGAATTGTTTTTTGAAGATGCTCAAATAGCATCACGGGCGCTTGGCATAGTTTTAACAAAACGAGGCAAGCATAAAGATAAAGATATTCCCATGTGCGGCGTGCCGGTTCATGCCTCAGATAATTATCTAAAAAAACTAATTTCTCTTGGGCACAAAGTTGCGGTTTGCGAGCAAATGGAAAGCCCTATTGAAGCTAAAAAACGAGGCAGCAAATCAGTTGTGAAACGAGATGTGGTACGCCTTGTTAGTGCCGGCACAATTACCGAAGATGAATTATTACCAACCAACAGCAATAATTTTCTTTGCTCATTAGCAATTATCAGCCATGAAAAATCAGAAGTCGCTCTTGCATGGGCAGATATTTCAACAGGAGAGATTTTTCATACAAAAATAAAGGGTGAGCAATTATGTGACGAATTATCACTCATAAACGCAACTGAAATAATAGTTTCGCAAAAAAGCCTTGATAAAATAAAACAACTCTCTTTCTTGCCAAATAATTTAGAAAATAAAATAACCATTATTGAACATAGGTTTTTTGATAGCGAATTATCACTAAAAAAAATAAACCAGACATTTGAGAAATATGATGCATCTGCTCTTTCACGTACCATTCACTCAGCGCTTGGGGCGCTAATAAATTATATTGAAAATGCACAAAAAACTAATGAGCTGGCACTAAGAAATCCAATAGGCAAAGATTCTAACACAATAATGTCTATTGACGTTGCAACAAGAAATTCCCTTGAACTAATAAGCACCAATCAAGGATTACAAAAAGGCTCACTAAGAGATGTAATAGACCTATGTTCAACCTCTGCCGGCTCAAGATTATTAACAAGGCGATTATTAGCTCCCCTTACAAATATAGAGGACATAAATAAACGTCTTGATATGGTTGAGATTTTGTTTTCTGACAATATTTTTCGTGATGAACTACAAAAAAATATCCGCTCCATTCCTGATATTTCCCGAGCCCTAACCCGCCTAACACTTGATCGTAGCGGCCCAAGAGATTTAGCAAATTTAGGCATAGCTATAGAAAAGGCCGTTTTATTAAGTGAGATAATATCTAAAAAATCACAATTACCTACTGGTATAAAGGATATTATTTCTACTCTTAATCTATTACCAAAAACCCTAGGGCAAAAGCTTGCACTAGCCTTTATTGATGAGCCGCCAATTCATAAAAAAGATGGTGGATTTATAGAGCAAAATTATAATGAGGAACTTGATAAACAGCGCAAATTAACTACAAAAAGCCGTGCAATAATTAGCGCTCTCCAGTTGGATTTAAGCCAAGAAACAAAAATTAAAAATCTTAAAATTAAGCATAATAGAGTGCTTGGATATTTCATTGAAGTGCCGATAAGTCAGGGTGAAAAACTATTATCTAATGAGTTTAACTCAATTTTCATTCATCGCCAGACAATGGCCAATGTTATGCGTTTTACAACCTCTGATCTGGCAAAACTTGAAAGCGAAATTTCTCTTGCACAAGCTAATTCGCTAAAAATTGAACTTGATATTTTCAGCTCCTTAAGAAATGAAATTATTGCTAAAAGTAAAATCTTGCAAAAATCAGGCGATGCTTTAGCCAAATTAGACCTAAGCATTTCTCTTGCCAAATTAGCAGCACAAAGAAATTATTGTCGTCCCAAAATTGATAATTCTTTAGCCTTTAATATTATTGGCGCACGCCACCCAGTTGTTGAACAAACATTAAAAGAAAATAATGAGAATTTCATTATTAATGATTGCGACCTTTCAGGAGAAGGTGGGGCAAATGAGGAAGAAAATGGCGGGCAATTATGGTTAGTTACTGGGCCTAATATGGGCGGCAAATCAACCTTTTTGCGACAAAATGCTCTGATTGCTATCCTAGCGCAAATCGGCTCTTTTGTCCCAGCAAATTCTGCACATATTGGCATAGTTGATAAGGTGTTTTCTAGGGTTGGTGCATCTGATGATATTGCAAAGGGACGCTCAACCTTCATGGTTGAAATGGTCGAAACTGCCGCCATCTTAAATTATGCAACTAAACGCTCGTTAGTTATTCTTGATGAAATTGGTCGAGGCACTTCAACATTTGATGGCCTCTCAATCGCCTGGGCAACTGCTGAAGCGCTAAATAAACGCAATCGTTCAAGAGCATTATTTGCAACTCATTTTCATGAATTAACATCATTAGCAAAAATATTAGATCGCACTTCAAATCACACAATGAACGTTCGTGAATATAGAGGGGAATTAGTGTTTTTACATCAGGTAAGCAAAGGCACAAGCGATCGCTCTTATGGCATTCAAGTAGCAAAGCTTGCGGGGCTTCCTCAAGAAACCTTGCAACGTGCCAAAGAGGTTTTAAGCCTATTAGAAAAGCAGCCCCGCTCAAGCGCTAGTTTAATATTAGATGAATTGCCTTTATTTTCTCATTCAATCAATATTGAGAAAAATGAAATTAGCAAAATTGATGAAATGCTTGATAATTTGCGCCCAGACGAGTTAACTCCTCTTAAAGCAGTTGAATTGCTTTATGAATTAAAAAGAATATATGATGGCAACAAATAATAAAGTAAAAAAAGCTGGCTTTAAAGCCGTTTTAGCAGATGATATAATCTCGCAAATGTTAAAAGAATTGGGCGCACAACCAGCCGCATCTTCAAATTCAAGAGCCATGTTTTTTAATCTAATAAAATCAACTCTTCTAAATGCGCATAAAGCAGCGCAAGACGAGCTTATTAAAACCCAAAAGGGTGAAAAATGTGCCAAAAATATCTGTCTAGCACAAGACGAAATTATTCGTGCAACCCATAATTTTGCCAACAATTATGTTTTCCCTCTTCTTGATGATAGCACAAAAAACAACTCTCTAAGCATAGCAGCAGTTGGTGGTTATGGACGTGCAACATTAGCCCCCGGATCTGATATTGATCTATTATTCATATTACCTGAAAAACAAACAGATGAACAAGAAAAGCGTAATGAGCAAATAATTGAATATATACTTTATATGTTATGGGATCTTGGGCAAAAAGTTGGCCATGCGGTGCGCTCTCTTGACGAATGTCTAAAAATGGCAAAAACTGATATGACCATTCGCACCGCAACACTTGAGGCTCGTTTTCTTTCTGGCAATGAGGCACTATTTGAAACTCTTGTTAAGCGCTTTGAAAAAGAAATTATGAGCAAAACTGGGCCTGAATTTATTGCCGCAAAACTACACGAGCGTGATTTGCGTCATGAGCGTATGGGCAATACCCGCTATGTTGTTGAGCCAAATATTAAAGAGGGCAAGGGTGGATTAAGAGATCTTAATACGCTTTTTTGGATTGGTAAATATTTTTATCAAGTAAAGAGCAATGCCGATTTGGTGAAAAAGGGCGTGTTTAGCGCCTCAGAGCTTAGGTTGTTCGAGCGCTCAGAAAATTTCCTTTGGGCGGTGCGTTGCCACCTTCATTTCCTCACCAATCGTGCAGATGAAACTCTTACTTTTGATGTGCAGCCAGAGCTTGCGCAACGTATGGGGTTTTCTGATAGGGCAGGAATGTTAGGTGTTGAACGTTTCATGAAGCGATATTTTTTAGTGGCAAAAGATGTTGGTGATTTAACTCGTGTTTTTTGCTCGGTGCTTGAATTTTCTCACGCAAGTAAAACTAATATATTGAGTTTAGCGCTTGAGGGCTTACGCATAAAAAATAATAAGCAAATAAAAAGCGAGCCTGATTATATAATTGAGCGGGGGCGCATTAATGTTAAGGACACAGAGCTTTTTGCAAAAAAACCAATAAACCTAATTAAAATATTTTGGTTAGTTGAGCGGGAAAAATTATTATTTCACCCCGAAGCGTTTAAACATATCACCCGCTCATTAAAATATATAAATTCTGATTTACGTAACAATGAGCAAGCCAACAAATATTTTTTAGAAATTCTAACTTCATCAATTTCAGTTGAGCGCACTTTAAGACGTATGAATGAAAGCGGGGTGCTTGGGCGTTTTGTGCCAGAATTTGGCAAAATCGTCGCTCTTATGCAATTTAATATGTACCATCATTTCACAGTGGACGAACATCTTATCCGCTCAGTTGGCGTTATGGCTTCTATTGAAAATGGCGAACTAAAAAAAGAATTACCCCTAACGCACGAACTTTTGCCAACTCTTAATGATGTAAAACTATTATATATTGCGCTATTTTTGCACGATATTGCAAAGGGCAGAAAAGAAGACCACTCAATAGCTGGCGCTCGTATTGCAAAACGCTTTTGTAAAAGATTAGGATTAAGCGCCGCTGAAACTGAAACCGTTAGCTGGCTAATTAAATATCATCTTTTAATGAGTGAAATAGCGCAATCTCGTGATATTCAAGACCCAACTACCGCCAAAAATTTTGCAAACATTGTGCAAAGCCCTGCACGCTTGGCACTACTTATGATTTTAACCGCATGTGATATTCGAGCCGTGGGGCCCGGAGTTTGGACTGGTTGGAAAGGCTCGCTTTTACGTGCGCTTTATTATGCAACAGAGCCATTATTATCTGGTGGTCATTCACAAATTTCACAAAGCGATAGGGTTGAAAAAGCCAAACAAATACTTAGCGAACATTTAGATAGTTGGTCGTTAAGTGAAATTGAAAAATATCTTAACCGCCATTATAGCCCCTATTGGTTGCGCACCGATCTTGAATTACAACTAAAACACGCCAAAATGATAAGAAACGCTGACCTAAAGAAACAAGCTTTTTCTGGAACTATTCACGTAAAATCATTTGAACAAATCACCGAAATTTCTTTTTATACCGCCGATCACCCTCGCCTCCTCACTATGATTGCAGGAGCGTGCACTATGGCAGAAGCTTCAATAGTTGGTGCGCAAATTGTTTTAATGCGAGATGGACAAGCACTTGATACTTTGCAATTACGCAGAGCCTTTCAAAGCGATGAAGATGAAAATATTCGTGCCCATCGCATTGTCGAAACAGTAAGAGAATTATTAGAGGGCACACGATATCTTGATAAAAAGCCTGTTAAAAATACCCGTCTTAACCGCCGCCTAAAACCCTTCAAAGTACCAGGCGAGGTGCTTATATCAAATAATCTATCAAATAAATTCACGGTGCTTGAAGTTTCAGGGCTAGATAGAACAGGCCTATTGCGTGATTTAACAATGGAAATATCTGAACTTAATCTAACTATTGGCTCAGCCCATATTTCAACCTATGGCGAAAAAGCGGTTGATGTATTTTATGTAACCGATTTAACGGGAGCTAAAATTGAACAAGACAGGCGACAAGCTAAAATTCATGATAGATTATTGGAAATATTGGAGCCAAATCGTAAATTATGAGCCTTTATAAGAATTTTTTCAACGTAAGCGCCATGACGCTTATCTCTCGTGTTTTGGGCTTTGTGCGTGATATACTCATCGCCTTAGTGCTAGGTACGGGAATGGTGGCTGACGCTTTTTTTGCAGCATTTCGCTTCCCAAATCTATTTCGAAGACTATTTGCCGAAGGGGCATTTAATTCAGCCTTTATTCCTTTATTTGCCTCTAAATTAGAACAAAAAACCAACGAAGAAGCACGTATATTTGCCTCACATATTATTTCTTGGCTAGCCGTGCTTTTACTCGTTATTACTATTTTAGCTGAAATCTTTATGCCGCAATTAATGGCGGTTTTTGTACCGGGGTTTGTCGCAGATAAAGAAAAATTTGAATTTACAGTTCTTTTAGCACGCATTTGCTTTCCCTATCTTGCCGCCATGTCTTTAATGGCAGCTTATGGCGGCATATTAAATGGTTTGGGCAAGTTTTTAGCCGCCGCATTTGCTCCTGTTTTATTAAATATTGTGCTAGTTATAGTTTTAATTTTTCTTGTGTTTAGTGTAGAAGCTGGCGCACAAATTGCGGGTATTTGGCTTGCGATAGGCATATTCGTTGGCGGCATTGCACAATTTATATTAGTATTTTGGGCAGTGAAGCGTACTGGATTTTTACCCAAATTCTCTCGCCCCAAAATAAACCCCGATGTTCGCAAATTTTGGTTGCTAGCCGTACCTGCAATTTTCACTGGCGGCATAACACAAATAAATATTTTTATCGGCACAATAATCGCTTCAAGCGCTAGCTCCGCCCTTTCATATCTATATTTTGCCGATAGGCTTTATCAACTTCCGCTAGGGCTAATTGGCATTGCTATTGGCGTTGTGCTTTTGCCAGAACTTTCACGTCATATAAGTGGTGGGCGCAATGTTGAGGCTAAAAAAACTATGGATAATTCATTGCTATTTGCAATGATTTTAACTTTACCCGCAACTGCTGGGCTAATAACTCTAGCGCATCCAATTATTCGAACTTTATTTGAGCGTGGCGCATTTGATGCCATTGCTACCAGTAATACGGCAAATGCTTTAATTGCTTTTTCTTTTGGTTTGCCAGCCTTTGTGCTTATTAAACTTTTGCAGCCACAATTTTTTGCTCGAAAAAATACCAAAACTCCAACCATTTTTGCGGCAATTTCAGTCATTGTAAATATTGCAATTAGCCTATTATTATTCCCCTATATTCAACATATAGGCATCGCCATTGCTACCTCAGTTTCGGCTTGGATAAATGTTATAATGCTAACGTTTACCCTAAAAAGCCGCAATCATTTTGCTCTTTCCTTTGAGCAAATTAAACAACAAAGCTTTCTTTTATTAAGCGCTATAATAATGGGCGCTACAATATTTGGGCTTTCTTTTTTATTAAACGCACCATTGCTTGGAAATTTCGGTTTCTTAATGCAAGTTCTCTCACTGTTTATAATTATTATTGCTGGCATTTTTGTCTATTTTACTCTAATTGATTTCACAAATATTTTGCGCTCAAAAAATATACTTAGCTTTGTTAAAAGGCGTAACAAATAAAGTTGGAAAATAATATGTCTTTTACTAATCGAGTTTTTTCAGGAATTAAACCCTCAGGTGATTTGCATTTAGGCAATTATCTTGGGGCAATAAAACGCTTTGTGCCATTGCAAGAAACTCACGAATGTATTTATTGCGTGGTCGATATGCACGCAATTACCGTATGGCAAGATCCCAAAATTTTAACACAATCAACCAGAGAAGTAGCAGCCGCTTACCTTGCAGCAGGAATTGAGCCTAAAAAACATATTATTTTTAACCAAAGCCAAGTTGCTGAACATGCAGAATTGGCGTGGATTTTTAATTGTGTGACACGTATGGGCTGGATGCAGCGTATGACGCAATTCAAAGATAAAGCAGGTAAAAATGCGCAAAATGTTTCGCTTGGGCTATTTGCCTACCCCTCACTAATGGCGGCGGATATTTTATTATATAAAGCAACGCATGTACCAGTTGGTGAAGATCAAAAACAACATCTCGAATTAACTCGCGATATTGCAACAAAGTTTAACAATGATTTTGAGAAAGATTTCTTTCCGCTTCCAGAGCCAATTATTACAGGAGCGGCAACAAGAGTTATGTCCCTAAGAGATGGTACAAAGAAAATGTCAAAATCTGAAAGCTCAAGCCTTGCCACCATCTATATGCTAGACGACGAAGACGCTATTGCTAAGAAAATCAAAAAAGCCAGAACTGATCCAGAGCCATTGCCGCAAAATTTTGCCGATTTAGAAAATCGCTTAGAGGCAAAAAACTTAGTTTCAATTTATGCAGCTTTAGCTGATATATCCCCACAAGAAGTATTAAATCAATATGGCGGTGAAGGCTTTGGTGTGTTTAAGCCAGCCCTTGCGCAATTAGCGGTTGAAAAGCTTGCACCAATGAATAAGGAAATGCGCCGCTATTTAGATGATCCTGTGCAAATTGATGAAATATTAAAAGATGGGGCAAACAGAGCAAGAGAAATAGCAAAGGTCACTATGAAACAGGTTAAAGATATTGTTGGTTTTATTAGTTAAAACATTAGGTAACATATGAAATTTCTAAGCAGATTATATTTAGCTCTAATATTTTTAGGCATTACTATTGTCGCTTCATTTTCTCAAAATGCTATAATTGAGCGTGATAATATTACACCTTCAACATCGCTCCCTCTCCCCCTGCCCCTACCCCTACCCCTGCCTTATCATTTAGACCCAAATAGCAAAATAAAAGCTCCCAATCCTGCTTCAGTGCCAGCGATAAGATTTTTATCTAGCACAGATTTTTTTCCATTTAATTACCGTAATAGTTCAGGGAGTTTAGTTGGTTATAATATTGATCTAAGCAATGAGATTTGTGCGCTATTAGATATTTCATGCACCATGCAAGCTTGGCCTTGGGAGCAAATTACAAACGCACTTAAAGATAATCAGGGCGATGCGCTTATTGCAGGACTTGCAATTAGCAATGAGAGCGCTAGTCAGTTTGATTTTTCAAATATCTATTTAATGCTACCTGCTCGCTTTATTATTCAAAAATCAAATAAAAATCTTTTTGATGCAAATAATTTAGAAAATAAAAAAATCGCAGTAATTGCAAATTCAGCACACGCAAAATATTTAAGTAAATATTTTATTTCTGTAGAGCAGGTAATTTTTGATAGTGAATTAGAGGCCTTAAATTCATTACAAAATGGCGAGACCTTTGCCTATTTTGGTGATGGAATGCGCACCTCATTTTGGTTAAATGAAAATATCAACTGTTGCGAATTTGCAGGGGAAGCATATTTTAGCTCCACCTATTTTGGAGAGGGAATGAGTATAGCTTTCCCATTGGAGCGAGAGGCGGTGCGTAAAGCAATTAATTATTCGCTAGCACAGCTAAAGCGCAACGGCAAATTAGATGAATTATATTTAAGATGGTTTCCCATCAGTTTTTACTAATTCGCTATTTTCTTTTTTAGTTGCTGGCGGATTGACAAAGGGAAGTTTCAAGCTCCAAAAAATCCTCGTTGAAGCTCCGTCCTGCCATTGCAACCCAATTTTCATTTTCTCATGCCCATCTTTTGGCTGAGCAATATAGGTTCTAAATATATGATCCCAAATTGATAGCGCAAAACCATAATTACTATCCGTTTCTTTATGATGAACTGAATGATGAATTCTGTGCATATCAGGCGTTACAATAAAGGTTCGCAATATCCTATCAAGCCAAAGCGGCAATTTATAATTTGCATGATTAAACATTGCCGAGCCATTGAGAATTATTTCAAATATCACAACTAAAATAACCGGTGCACCAAGCAAAATAACCACTAGTGCTTTTATAAATATCGAAAGCACTATTTCTACGGGGTGGAAACGAAGCGCCGTTGAAGCATCAATTTCTTCGTCTGAATGATGCACACGATGTAAACGCCACAAAATTGGCACTTTATGAAACACTAAATGCTGCGTCCAAATGGTAAGATCTAGCGCCAAAAAGCCTAAAATATAAACTAGCCCTACTGGCATATTAATCAGATTAAACAGCCCAAACCCATTTTGTTGCGCCCAAATAGCGCTAAGAACTGCGGTTATTGGAACAATAAGACCAACTAAAAAAACTGCTAGGAAATTTGTAAAAATAATCGCAAAATTTGTTGTCCAGCGTTTTATGCGAGAAAAGCGGCGCTTACGACGAGGCAACCAAACCTCAAGCAATGCCATTATAACAAAAATACCAATAAAAAAACTTAATCTAATTGCGCTTTCGCTAAAGCCAAGAAATTCCATAATCTATCCTATATTAGTTTATTCTAATATATAAGCTAACTTGATTATTAAATAAAGACAAATTTTTGTGATACTATTCTTTACGCAATCGAGCGCGCGCCCCAACCTCAATCGCCGCAGTTGTTAGACGATCAATGCTCAATCTATCACGCACCATTTCAAGCCAACGCAATTCCTCTTGCTCAAGCTCAAGATCAACAGCAGCAATTTCAACACAAAGCGCATAGGCCGTATCATGTAATCTTGTCGGCAATGTTTTAAGCGCAATATCAAGCACTCTATTTAGATCATCAACCTCTCGCATTAAATCCAAACAATTACCCGCAACATCAGAAAGCTGCGCCCGAGAATAATTTTCAAATATTGGCAAACGATCAACCAAAACCCCTATTCGATCTAATTCAAGATCACTAAGCGAGCTATCAGCAGCAGCTGTTACGACCATTAAATATACCAAACCATCTTGTGATGAAAATACCATGAGTTTCCCTTTTATGTTTGAGCTTAAATCTAATAGTAATAATGAAATAAGCAAGAGTATAAGCCAGATTATATATATATGATGCTAAATATTGACTGAAAGCAAATTGGGTGCAACAAACCGCTTAAAATAAAGAAAGAAAACATTGTGTCCAAAAATAACTTAGTAGAACCAGCCCGCCCACATGAGGCAGTAAAACCAGCCCGCCAGCGTGAGGCAGTAAAACCAGCCCGCCGGCGTGAGGCAGTAAAAATCGACCCCTCATTTTTTGATGTAGCAAAGAGCGCCAAAGCATGGCCATTTGTTGAGGCGCAAAGGCTAGTAAATCGTCTTAAGAGAACAGGTGAAAATTCAGCTATTTTTCAAACTGGCTATGGCCCCTCTGGCTTACCCCATATTGGCACTTTTGGCGAAGTAATGCGCACCACAATGGTACGCACTGCTTTTCGCCTGCTAACCGATGATAAAATACCCACTAGGCTAATTTGTTTTTCCGACGATATGGACGGCTTAAGAAAAGTGCCACCAAATGTACCAAATCAAGAAATGATGCAAGCCTATCTAAATACACCGCTCTCACGTATCCCAGACCCATTCTCTAACGAATATCCTTCATTCGGCGCAGCAAATAATGCACGTCTAATGGCATTCCTTGATGATTATGGTTTTGAATATGAATTTATCTCAGCAACCGATTATTATACGTCTGGGCACTTTGATACAGCACTTATGCGAATGTTAGAAAAATATGATGAAGTGATGGATATTATCCTGCCAACTTTGGGAGCAGAACGACAAAAAACCTATTCACCATTTTTGCCAGTTTGCCAGCGCACAGGAAAAGTATTGCAAGTACCAATGATTGCCAAAGATATTGAGAAAGGCACAATCACCTATATTGATCCTGAAACTGGCGATGAAGTTGAAACTAGCGTAAAGGGCGGTGCGGTTAAGTGCCAATGGAAGGCTGATTGGGCGTTGCGCTGGTTTGCGCTTAATGTAGATTATGAAATGGCTGGCAAGGATTTAATCGAAAGCGTGCGTCTTTCTTCTCGCATTGTAAAAGCGCTTGGCGGCACACCTCCAGAGGGTTTTAATTTTGAATTATTCCTTGATGAAGAGGGACAAAAAATCTCTAAATCTAAGGGTAATGGGCTAACTATTGAAAACTGGCTTAAATATGCCACCCCTGAAAGCATGGCGCTTTTTATGTTCCAAAAACCAAAAACTGCCAAGCGTCTATATTTTGATATTATTCCAAAAGCGGTTGATGAATATTATCAATTTGTCAGCGCATATCATACTCAAGATAAAGCCAAGCAAATTGAAAACCCTGTCTTTCATATTCATTCTGGTGATCCAGGCAAACACGATATGCCGATAAGTTTTGCGCTTTTGCTTAATTTAGTATCTGCCGCCAATGCGCATGATAAAACAGTGCTTTGGGGCTTTATTTCAAATTATGTAAAAGGAGCAACAGCAAAATCTCACCCCGAATTAGATAGGCTTGCAGGCTTTGCTATTGCCTATTTTGAAGATTTTATAAAACCAAATAAAAAATTTCGTGCCCCTAACGAAAAAGAGCGAACAGCACTTATAGCGCTTAGTGAGGGATTAGAAAAATTGGGTGATGAAAGCGATGCAACAATAATTCAAAGCCTAGTTTTTGAAATAGGTAAAGAAAATGAATTTGAGCCATTACGTAATTGGTTTAAGGCGCTTTATCAAATTCTATTAGGGCAAGATCAAGGGCCTCGTTTTGGCTCGTTCGTTGCACTTTATGGCATTGATGAAACCAAAAAATTGATAAAAGACGCACTTGATGGTAAATTAATAGCATGATTTTTGTATATTTTAATCTAGATTATTCACAGCAATAAATAATTATTCTTGCCCCAAACCCTTTGCAATGGCACGATAAAGCCAGAGGCAAGTACGAAGGACAAATAAAGGATAGATAATTTTGCAAAAAAATTCTCAAGAATATTGTCGCAAATTTCTTGTGGTAATTGATGATACAGATGAATGTGATCGTGCCGTAACTTTTGCAGCCTACCGTGTAAAACGCACAGGTGGCACAGTTAAATTATTAGCCATCATTGAGCCAGACCAGTTTCAACATTGGTTAGGGGTTGAGCAAGTCATGCGTGCCGAAGCCTTAGAAAAAGCTAATGAATTACTAGAATTACGCACAAAACGCATTAAATCTATTGGCAATATAGCGGTTGAAACAGTGGTGCGTGAAGGCAAAAAGGCCAATGAAGTTGAAAAGCTTATCAATGAAGATCAAGCTATCGCAATTCTTGTTTTAGCTTCTGGCACTTCCTCAGAAGGGCCCGGACCACTAGTTTCAGCCTTTGCCTCACGCTCAACCAACGCTTTACCAATTCCAGTTACTATCATTCCGGGTGGTTTAAGTGATGAAAAAATCATTGCACTTTGCTAAATATTAAGCCCATAAGTGATTAATTTCATCTTACCCCTTCACTTCTTAGTAAGAAGATACTATTTCTATAGAATAGTAATTTAATCAAAGAGCAAAGACATGTTCATACAAACTCAAGCAACACCAAATCCAAACGCCCTCAAATTCTTACCCGGACGTGAAGTAGTTAGCGGTGAACCACATAATTTCACAACTAAAGAGGCGGCAAAAATTTCTCCTCTAGCTAGTGCGCTTTTTGAAATAGATGGCGTAAGCAGTGTATTTTTGGGCTCAGATTTTATTTCCATTACCAATGAAATATCTGATTGGAGCAACATAAAGCCAATTATTCTTGGCACAATAATGGATCATTTCCTTTCAGATACGCCAGTATTAAACATAGATCAAAACTCTAAACATAGCGCCCCTGAAGAAGAAGTTGAGTTTTTTGATGAAAAAGATAGCGAAACTGTCGAAGTAATTAAAGAACTTTTAGATAGCCGTGTGCGCCCTGCCGTGGCTATGGATGGTGGCGATATTACCTTTAGAGGTTTTCGTGATGGCGTAGTTTTCTTAAGCATGAAAGGCGCATGCGCTGGTTGCCCATCATCTTCTGCTACCCTAAAAAGCGGAGTTGAAAACCTGTTACGTCATTTCATTCCAAATATTGATTCAGTACAACAGATTTAAACACCATTAAATTAAACTATTGGTGCGCACTTCAAACCATCAGCGAGCTTCAATGCGAGCTGCGGCCAGCCTTAGCGGCCTAAGCGTAAAAGTGCCGCCGCGCCCCACCAGGCTACGCTCTTCGAGCTTCGGATCGGCAGGTCGGAGCATGCTCATAGGCGGATATATAAGGAAGGCGGAGTCGGGCAGCTTTGAGTTGATAAGCATGGAAAAAGAATAACGGCGGAGGTGTCGGGGACGGGAGCGTAAGCGACCAACGGCGACAAGAATAAAAGAAGCGAAGCCTGCGAGCGCCGTGAGATAAAAAATGGTGATCCCGACGCGATTCGAACGCGTGACCCCCAGATTAGGAATCTGGTGCTCTATCCTGCTGAGCTACGGGACCAAAGCCATATTTTTTCCATAATGCACACTAATAATATTAGCGCTATGTATAAAATTAATAACATATCGCTCGGGGGCTTTTATTTGCTTAATCAATTTTTGTCCATTATTAAAATACCAACATTATTTCTTATTATGGCTTTAGCATTTTTGCAGCCAGCTTTGGGGTGTGAAACATTACAAATGGGGTATTTTAGCAAAATCACGCAAATCACCGATGGTGATAGTGTAATTTTAGAGGACGGCACAAGAGTGCGCCTCATTGGCATTCAAGCACCAAAACTTTCTTTAGGACGAGAAGATTTTACCGATTGGCCATTAGCTAATGAGGCAAAACAAGCGTTATCCTCTATTGCTCTTAATAAAAGAGTGCGGCTTGATTTTGGTTCTGAAACACAAGATAGACACGGCAGAATATTAGCGCATTTATTTATTATAAATGATGATAATAGTGAAATTTGGTTGCAAAAATATATGTTACAAGAGGGCATGGCTAGGGTATATTCCTTCGCTGACAATCGCTTGTGCATATCAGATTTACTAAATTATGAAGCAAAGGCTCGCTCTAATAACAAGGGTGTTTGGAGCAATGATTATTACAAAATCCGCATCGCTGAAAAGCCAAATAGAATATTAGAATTAGATAATCGCTATGAACTAGTGGAGGGGCGAGTTATTAGCGCTACTAAAGTTGGCTCTCGTATCTATCTTAATTTTGGCAAAAATTATAAAGATGACTTCACTATTGTGATTGAAAAATATGGGCAAAAGATTTTTAACAAAGCAAACATTAATCCCCTTACTTATGAAAATACTCTAATTAGAGTGCGTGGGTGGATTGAAATTAAAAATGGTCCTATAATAGAGGTTACTCACCCTGAGCAAATAGAGGTTTTAGCAATAAGATGATTGCAAAATTAAACATTAAAAAGCTGTTAGGATTTTTTTTAATTGCGCTTACTGCATTAAGCCTAGGCGCTTGCACACGCTTGATGGGCGAGCCAAATATTGGGGTTAGTAGAACTGGAGAACAAACGAGCTCTAGTGCCACGCCAAACACTTCAACTGCCTCAACCCCCTCAAGCAGTACTTCTCAAAGTGGGGAGCACCAAAGAATTATTAATTCTTATGGTGGCGTTTATAACAATAGAAAAGCACAAATTATGGTTGCTAATGTTTCTAGCAAACTTTTATTAGCTGCTAGACAAGGGAACTCTAAATTCACCGTAACAATTTTAGACAGCCCTGATGTCAACGCTTTTGCACTCCCCGGCGGCTTTATTTATGTCACACGTGGGCTCTTAGCTCTGGCGAATGATGAAAGTGAATTAGCCGCTGTTTTATCACATGAAATCGCCCATGTAATATTAAGACACGCCCGTGCCCGCTCTGATCGCACTCGCACATCACAAATAGTCGATAAAGTAATTAATAGCGTGCTTGGTGGCGATAGTGAAACAGATCAAACCGCCGCCCGATCCCGCCTATCTTTAGCAGCTTTTTCGCAAAGCCAGGAACTTGCAGCTGATAAAGAGGGCATCTTAATCGCTGGACGTACTGGTTATGACCCACATGCCGCCGCTCGCTTGTTAAATTCTATGCAACGTCAAACAGTTCTTGCTTCTGGGCAACAAGAAAACCTTGATGATTTTTTAGCATCACACCCCTCAACTCCAGATAGAATTGAGCGAGCAATTAAATCAGCCCGCTCATTTGGCGCACCAGGTATTGGCAAAGTTGGTAGGCGCTCTTATTTGAGCGCTATTTCAGGATTAAGATTTGGCCCAAGCCCAAATCAGGGCGTAATTATTGGACAAAAATTTGTACAGCCAACCCTAAAATTTACTTTTAGCGTACCAAAAGAATATAAGTTACAATACTCTCAATCAGCCATTGTTGCGGTTGCAAATAATGGTGCAGCACTACGCTTTGACAGTGCTAAAGTTCCAAAAACTATGTCGCTTGCAAATTATTTGCGCTCAGGATGGATTGCTGGATTAAAGCCAGAAACAGTACAAAAAGACAAGCAAGGCAATATTGAGATGGCGTATGGTGAAGCGCAAACTAGCCAGTGGGTATTTAGGGTTTCAGTAGTTCGTTTTGAGGGTGAGGTCTATAGATTTATCTTTGCTGCAAAAAATGATAGTACTAAGTTTGAAAATGGAGCAAAAAACACATTACAAAGCTTTAGACGAGCAGGAAATAAAGACATTGCGCAAATTAAAAATTCTTCCATTGCCCTTGTAACTGCAAAGTCAGGAGATAGAATTTCTAATCTGGTAAATAAAATGGCAAATATCAATAATGCTAATTCTGTTTTTTTGGTGCTTAATGACCTATATCAAGATGACCCACTAATTATTGGTCAACAATATAAAATTATAAAAGTTGAATAAATCAAATTCTAAAAGAAGAGAAAAATGAATATAGGACAAGTATCAGAAAAATCTAAATTGCCTTCAAAAACTATCCGCTATTATGAAGAAATTGAGCTGATAAAACCTGCCCGAGAAAGTAATAATTACCGCAATTATTCTGAAAAAGATTTACACCGATTAAAATTTTTACAACGAGCTCGTTCGCTTGGTTTTTCTATTGATGAATGCCGCCTTTTGCTCTCGCTTTATGAAGACGAACATAGAGCCAGTGCTGATGTAAAATCATTAGCATCAAAAAAAATTACTGAAATTAATCACAAAATAAAAGAATTAAAATCACTAAAAACCACTTTAACAGCTTTAGCTGAAAATTGTCATGGAGATGACAAGCCAGATTGCCCAATTATTGATGATTTAGCAGGCAAATAAAAACTTTCAAAAAGCAAAATAAAAATGTCAACTTCAAGCCAAAGACGCAAATATCAAGGGCCTGCAATATTTAGCAAAGCCTATCGTCCATTTTTTCTAGGGGCGACTTTATGGGCTGTAATTTCGTTAATATTATGGATATTAATGCTTAGCGGAACAGTCAGCTTACCAAGTGCCTTTTCAGCAAATGAATGGCACAAGCATGAATTACTATTTGGCTATACTGGCGCAGTAATCGCAGGTTTTTTATTAACTGCCATACCAAATTGGACTGGGCGCTTACCAATTTCTGGTTTGCGATTATTTATATTAGTAAGTATTTGGCTATTAGCCAGAATAGTAATATTATTCTCTGCCAATATTAACCCAATTCTAGTAATGCTCATTGACCTTGCATTTCCGGCTTTACTTAGCTTGAGCATTTCCATTGAAATTATTGCTGGCAAAAATTGGCGCAATTTACGTGTGCTTATAGTCTTATTTGCCTTTATGTTTGCCAATCTTTATTTCCACCTTGAAATTATAAATAAAGGATATTTGCAATATTCAGCCAATTTAGCCCTTGCAATAATTATCATATTAATAATGCTTATCGGTGGGCGTATCATTCCAAGCTTTACCAGAAATTGGCTTGTTAAATCTAAACAAACAAATTTACCAACTCCATTTAATAAGTTTGATGTTATCACAATGACAGTTTCAATAATTGCACTATTATCATTTGTGTTTCTTTCTAATCAAATGCTGGTAGCTGCTTTTATGTTATTTGCAGGCTTGCTTAATCTCATTAGACTATCTCGCTGGTCGGGGATTTATTGCATAAAACAGCCGATGATATTTATCTTACATATTGCATATTTATTCATACCATTAGGATTTCTTGCTTTAGCTATTTCTAAAATTGCGCCAAATTTAATAAATGAAACAGGGGCACTGCACCTGTTTAGTGCAGGAGCAATCGGCATCATGACTATTGCAATGATGTGCAGAGTTAGCCTAGCGCATGGCGGACAAAAACCAGAGGCAGACAAAACAATATCACTGATTTTTATAGCAATAATTAGCAGTGTGATTTTACGGTTTGTCGCTGATTTCTTCCCCTCAATCAACTTTATTATTCACATAAGTGCCAGCTTTTGGATTGTTGCATTTGCATTATTCATCATTCGCTATTGGCGAATATTAACTACTTAAGTCTTGCTTTAATAAATCAAGTTTTTCTCTAAATTCTTTTGACATTGGGGCGCTAAGACCCTGTTTATCAGCTTCTAAAATTAACTCATTTGTGTGTTTTTCAATGGTTTCCTTTAACATTGCGTGCATTTCATCTGGCTCAAGGCCTCTGGGGATAGGGGGCAAAAATCTTGCCGTTGCAGTGCCAGGCCAAAGAACAAGTGCGTTGCGCGCCCAAAACAGACCAGAATTAAGCGCCACAGGAACAACAGGCACATCAAGCTCTTGATACATTTTTGCAATCCCATAACGATAGTCAGCCTCTGCTAATGGTGTTTTTCTTGTCCCTTCAGGAAAAATAATAATTTTGCAGCCATTTTTTATTGCTTCTTTTGCCTGCCTATTCATTTGTGGAATAGCTTTTGATTTCATTTTTCTATTAATAGAAATTGTATCAAAATCTCTCGCAGCCCAACCAAAAAACGGAATATCTAATAATATTTTTTTTGCAATAAAGGAAGGGCGTCCAACTTTTGGAAATATAGCAAAAATATCCCAATCTGATTGATGTTTAGAGCCAATAATGCAACCACCATCTGGGATATTTTCTTCTCCCAAAATACGAGTTTTAATCCCAACAATATAGCGCAAGAAAAATAAAGTTGAATAACCCCAATATTGCGCAATTACCCAACCAAATCTATACCAGCCTCGTTTTTTGAACAACGACAATGTTCCTAATATAATAGCAGCGAGGGCTGTATTTAGGATAAAGAAAATATAAAATATTATTGAGCGAATTGCCTGAATAATCATAATCTGCCTATTTCCCAAACTTGTTCAACTACCAAATAATTTACTACCAAGCGATTTGCGATAAAAATCTTCTCACTGTCATACGAGAAGTAAAAGCCGTAAGTCCAGCAATTATCGGCACAAGCATTAATATCCAAAAAATACCAATGATCCCAAGTGAAAAAGTTCCAAATAATATAGATACTTGCTCAGAAGAAGAATTGGGCAAAATATTTGAGCTAAGCGCACCCATTAAAACAAAGAATATAAGGGCAAATATTGCACCAATTAAAGCGCCACGAAAGCCAATTTTAAGAAACCTGCCCTGAAATTCTTTAGCCACAAACCTATTTGATGCGCCAATAAAATGTAATACATCAACAATTTCACGATTTGTAGCCATAGCCCCCCGAGTTGCAAAAACCGTTGCTAATAATGTAGCCAAAATTATTAAAACCAAGCCCAAAACTCCTGAGAAAACTATAGTCCCAGCCATAGAATTAAGCTGAGTGCGCCACACATCATGCCTATCAAGTGAAGCCCCCTTTATAATTTTAAGTTCATTTTCTAAAGTTTCAAGGTCAGCATTTGCTGGATCAGATAGACGGACAATTATTAAACGAGGAATATTCAATTCGGTTAAATCAAGCCCCTCCCCAAGCCAAGGTTTAAGCAAATCTTCGCTTTCTTCAATGCTAAGCGCACGAGCATTAGCAACACCCTTTGTTGCCTCAGCAATAGTTTCAGCTAAGCGCAAATTAGCGTCCATCAACTCGCCCTCAACAGGGCTAATTTGAATAGTTACTTCACGACCCACATCTTGTGACCAAGCAAGGGCTGATTTTTGAATTAAAATAACACCGCCAAGCGTAACAGCACAAAGAAAAGTCATAATAGCAATCAACAACATAAGAGTTCGACCCGATACGGATTTTTCAGGAACTATGGGGGTAGGTTTGCTATGTTGTTGTTTCAACTCAACCATAATTTAATTCCCCATTTTCAGTTAATTGTAAGCACGGATAATCAAATTTCTTGAGCATATTTAATTCATGAGTTGCAACAATAATTGTTGTCCCCATACGGTTTAACTCAGCAAATAAATGTAAAAGCCGCTCGGACAAAGCAGGGTCAACATTTCCCGTTGGCTCATCAGCAAGTAAAATTTCAGGGCGAGCAATAACCGCTCTAGCAATAGCTGCACGTTGTTTTTCACCACCAGATAAAAGAGCAGGCTTTGCGTGCATTCTATCACCAAGCCCCACCCACTCTAGCAATTCTGTAACATTATCTTTGTAATTTTCTTCACTTTGGCCAAGCACACGTAACGGTAAAGCAACATTTTCAAATGTGCTTAAATGCTCTAACAATCGAAATTCTTGAAACACAATCCCAATATGACGGCGCAATTCAAGCAAGCGCTCTCTTTTTAGATTTGTAATATCTTCTCCAAACATCGACATAGTGCCGCTGCTGGGTTTTAGCGATAATAATAACAATCTTAATAGCGAAGTTTTGCCAGATCCTGAAGGCCCTGTTAGAAAATGAAACGAGCCGGGCTCGATTGAAAAACTAACGTCTTTCAAGACTTCAGGGCCATCGCCATATCTAAGTCCAACATTTTCAAATTCAATCACTTCATGTCCTTTCGAATCAGTCACTTAAATCATCTTATCAGCGATAGTGTAAAAATGGGAGCTAGCTTAAGACAAAGCAATATAACTAACACTTATATTGAAATCAGACAAAATGTTTGAAGAGTTTTAACTACCTTTCATTAATATAGCCAAAACCCGATAATTATTTATGGCCAAATATGCTTATTACATGCCCAAATTGCCAGACAAATTACCAAGTAGCGCAAAAAGCTATTGGCGCTTTAGGGCGAAAAGTTGTTTGCGCTAATTGCCAACAACCATGGCAGGCAAAATTAGAACTGGCTCAAGAACCTATAATTAAGCCCAAAATAGTTGCTAATAATGATGCCTCACCTTCAAAGGAACAACAAAATAGCGATGAAATATTCTCATCTATTGACGAAAAAAACCTTGATGACGAGTTTTCCAAGCAAGAACAAATAGAAAAACAGACAACAATCCAAAAAGAAGACAGCGAAAAAAAGCCAGCAAATAATAAAATAGACAATAATAATAAGCTTGATAAATCTCTCAAAAAGCAACAAAAAAAAGCTTTGCTTAAGCGCAAAGATAATATAACACAAAATATGCCGATTAGACGCATGATACAAAATGCTAGAATTTGGGTATTAATAATATTATTACTAATAAGCGCTGGCAGTGTGTTTTTTCGCAATAATATAGTTGATGTTTTCCCACAATTTGCTGGTTTTTACGAAAGCATAGGGCTTAAAGTAAATCTGGTTGGACTTGAATTTACTAATGTTAAAACACTAATTATCAAAGATAATGGCTTTGACAAATTATCCATCAGTGCAAATATTCATAATGTTACAAATAATAAAATATCAATTCCAGACATCATAGTTAGCCTAATGGATGAAAACGAAGAAATTCTAATGCAGTGGAGCATTGCCCCAAGAGTAAAGAGCCTTAGAGCGAGAGAAATATTAGATTTTGAAACTCAACTTAAAGATGCACCCCCTGATGCTCAAACAGTAAAATTTAGCTTCGCAAGAGATTGAAGAACAATTAGGTAAATGAAAATACTATGAGAGAATTTATATGGCACGCATATTAGTAGCAGAAGATGACGATAATGTTCGCTCCTTTGTAGTTCGCGCATTAGAAATGAAGGGGCATGAGGTTTTAGAAGCTGAAGATGGCGGCTTGGCTCAAGAAGTTCTAAATCAACAAAATGGTCAATTTGACTTATTGCTTTCGGACATAAAAATGCCTGTCATGGACGGAATAGGCCTATCCTTATTTGCTGGCGCACAATTTCCAAATATCACAATTTTGCTAATGACTGGTTTTGCAGATCAACGTGAAAGAGCTAGCGGGCTTGATAGTTTAATTTATGATGTAATAGCCAAACCATTTAACCTTGCATCATTATTAGAAACAGTTGAGAACGCCCTTAATAACAAGCCGATAGAAATCACCCCACTGGCGAAAAGCGGATTAAATCAAATCTAAACTCACAGTATTTCTGCTTATGAAGCTAGTGCATTAACTCGTTTAGCAAGACGAGAAACTTTGCGTGATGCAAGGTTGCGATGTATTAGATTATGAGTTGCCGCGCTTTGAATAATTGGCTGTGCTTCTTTAAGGGCAACTTGTGCTTCCTCTTTATTGCCACTAGCAATCGCTTCTTCAACTTTACGAAGATATGTACGCATACGAGTGCGACGTGCTTTATTTACTGCTGTGCGAGCAACGATTTTGCGAACAGCTTTTTTTGCTGAAGAGGTGTTAGCCATGAATTTCCCTTTAGGATATTTAATTAAAGACTTTGTTTGTTTGCAAAATCCAAAAACAGTTAAAGCGCCCCAATGAACGCAAATCTGGCTGGTTTATAATCGCCTAATACTAACTAGTCAATAGTTTTTCAAACATCAATTTTTCCAAAAGGCTTTCATTAGGCTTTTTGACAGTTTGGACAGAAAAAACTTGAGCGTCCTGCCTGAGTAATTCGCTCTATTATTGCGGTACAATTTTGCGCATTACAAGGTTTGCCTTCTTTGCCATAAACATCAAATGAATGTTGGAAATACCCCTGTTGCCCTGTTGCTCCATGAAAATCATTTAATGTTGAGCCACCAGCCTTTATTGCCTTTTGTAAAATATTGCGCACCGCTTGCACTAATTTTTCTAGCCGTTCATCAGGGGTATTATTTTCATCAATCAATTTATTAACGGGAGTCCTTGGGTGAATTTTAGCTCGCCAAAGCGCTTCACACACATATATATTGCCAAGCCCTGCTACGTTTTTTTGATCAAGAAGTGCTGATTTAATCGGGGTGCGCTTCTTTGCAAATATTTTTACCAAAGCAATAGCGTTAAAACCATTACCCAGCGGCTCTGGCCCTAAATCACAAAGAAACTTGCAATTCTCTTCACTGCTAAAAATATCCATAAAGCCAAATCGACGTGGATCAGTATATATTAATGTATGAGGTTCGCCATTTTCAGCCAAAATACTAAATTCAACATGCAAGTGTTTTATACCACTCTTATCAGCCTTAGGATCTAAAATAGTGAAATTACCACTCATGCCAAGATGGCTAAGCAGGTTTGAACCATTACTAAGATTAAAAATCAGATATTTTGCACGCCTGTTCAGCGCAATAATTTGCTGCCCCTCAAGTTGCGAAATAAAACCCCTTGGAAAATCAAAGCGCAAATTTTTACGATTGAGCGTAACCTTTTTTATTGTTGCAGCTTTTAGATAAGGCTCAAGCCCCCTAAGTACGGTTTCAACTTCTGGTAATTCAGGCATTTATTTTTCACTTTTAATATTTACGTTGGATATTATTATAACTCTAGTCTAACATATAAGAAATAAATTCAAAAAAAGCAGACAAATGAATAATAATAGCGAATTAGGTAATTTTGGGCATAAAAAAGTGCCCCTGAATGACAAACAAGGCATGGTCAATAAAGTATTTGATAATGTCGCTTCACGCTATGATCTAATGAATGATTTAATGAGCTTTGGCGTACATCGCCTTTGGAAAGACGCAATGATTGCTCGTCTTGCACCACCAAAAAACGGCTCTCGCCCCTATAGGGTTTTAGATATGGCTGGAGGCACAGGCGATATTGCTAAGCGCATTATTAACGCCTCTTATGGTTATGCCAATGTAATAGTTGCCGATATAAATAAAGAAATGTTAGAGAACGGTAAAATAAATGCCAAAAAATGGCGCTATCCAGATCAGCTAAGTTTTGTTGAGGCAAATGCTGAAAAATTAGATTTTGAGAGCAACTATTTTGATGCCTACACAATTTCATTTGGTATTCGTAACGTACCCCGCATTGATAAAGCGCTAAGTGAAGCCTATCGAGTATTAAAGCGTGGCGGCAGGCTTTTAGTGTTAGAATTTTCAAGTGTAGATGTTGCAGGGCTTGATAAGATTTATGAGCTATTTTCTAACAAAATTATTCCTCCCTTAGGTGGCATGGTAACAGGTGATGCTAGCTCTTATAAATATTTAGTTGAAAGCATTGAGCAATTTCCAGAACCTGAAAAATTTTCAAATATGGTAAAACAAGCTGGTTTTTCAAAAGTAACTCATAGCGCCTTTAGCGGCAATATTGCTGCCCTTCATAGTGCTTGGAAGATTTAACAATGGCAATTATCTCTTATATGCGACTTTTGCGTGCTGGCTTTACCTTATCCCGAGAAGGTGCATTTTCGCTTATTCCAACACAAGGATTGCCAGCAAGTGCAAAATTTGCAATTTCCATTTTGCGCTTGGTTGAGCGCCGCTCAGTTAAAAAAACTGGACGGGTTGAGCGTCTAACTAAAGCTCTAAATAAACTAGGGCCAACCTATGTTAAATTTGGACAAATATTAGCAACCAGACCAGATATTGTTGGCATTGAAATAGCTAAAGATCTTTCCCTATTACAAGATAGAATGGACCCGTTTGACGAAAAGCTAGTTCCAAAAATTTTAGAGAGAGAACTTGAGGGCAAAGAAAAAGAGATACTTGACCTCTCCCCCGCCATTGCCGCCGCTTCCATTGCGCAGGTGCATAAGGCAAAATTAATAGATAAAAACGGCAACGAAGAAATAATTGCCGTTAAAATCTTGCGTCCAAATATTCGTGAGCAATTCAAAAAAGACATTAAAAGCTATTATGCTGGCGCAAGATTGCTTGAAAAAATAGTACCAATTATGAAGCGGCTTAACCCTGTTAAAGTTATTAAAATTCTTGATCATTCAGCAACTTTAGAGCTTGATTTGCGCTTTGAAGCGGCTAGCATTTCTGAATTTGAGGAAAATATAAAAAATGATGAGGGCTTTACGCTTCCTGAAGTTAAGTGGGATTATATTGCGCAAGATGTGTTAGTAACGTCGTTTATTGATGCAATTCCAATTAGAGATAGCAAAGCGATTGATAAAGCAGGGATTGATCGTAAAAAACTAGGCACTCATTTGATGCAAAGTTTTTTGCGCCATGCCATACGTGACGGGTTTTTTCATGCTGATATGCACCCCGGAAATCTTTTTGCAGACGCTAAAACGCACGGAATTATCGCAGTAGATTTTGGCATTATGGGGCGCATCAAAAAACAAGAGCGCAAGTTTTTAGCCAATATTATTTATGGTTTTATCACTAGAGATTATCATAGAATAGCGCAAATGCATATTGATATTGGCTATGTGCCAAAGAGCCAATCGGTCGATGATTTTGCACTAGCGTTACGCTCCATTGGCGAGCCAATTCAGGGGCAATTATCAAGTGAAATTTCTATGGGCAAATTGCTAGGGCAATTATTAGCAATAACCGAAATTTTTGACATGCAAACCCGACCAGAATTAGTCCTATTACAAAAAACTATGGTACTAGTTGAAGGGGTAGCGCTTTCGCTTGATCCAAAACTTAATTTTTGGGAGGTTTCAAAACCCGTAGTTGAAAAATGGATTAAGGAGCAAGCAGGGCCAAAAGGAAAAATCGAAGAAGCTAAAGAGGGTTTTGAAATATTACTAAAAACCGCAAAGCAAATTCCTGAACTTGTTGAGCGAGCTAATAATGTTCTTAATGAACATGAAAAATTATTAGCAAAACAGAATAATGGTTCAGGCTGGCTTAAAAAGGGCGCAATTATTATGATGTTTCTCATTGGGCTTGGTCTTATCTATAAATTATTTAGTTAACCTGCCAGCAAAAAGCAACCTAGCGAGATATAGCATGGGAAAAGAATAACGGCGGGGGTGTCGGGGTCAGGAGCGTAGCGACTAACGGCGACAAGTGTTAAAGGCGGGCGGGGGTGTTCCACCTACGCTAAAGCTACGGCGGACAAGCGGGGTCGGGCAGCCTGAGTGGCGTGAACGCAAGAAAGAATGTAGCAACCAACGGCGACAAGAATAAAAGTACGTAAGGAAAAAGAATAAACGGCGGGGGTGTCGGGGTCGGGAGCAAAGCGACCAACGGCGACAAGCATAAAAGAGAAAACCAATGCGAGTTAAAATTAATTTCATCTGGCTTGAGCATGGCAAAGGCCTAGATATACCACGCCAGCAAAGTCAGGGTGCAGCGGGCTTAGATATTTGTGCGGCCATACAAGAGAATGAAATAATCACTCTTAGGCCACAAAAACGAGTAATTATACCAGCTGGATTTTCTATTGCTTTGCCATTAGGATATGAAGCACAAATTCGCCCTCGCTCGGGCTTGGCAGCAAAATTTGGAGTTAGTGTGCTAAATGCTCCAGGAACGATTGATGCAGATTATCGTGGTGAAGTGAAAGTAATTCTCATCAATCACGGTGAGGAAGATTTTTTGATAAAGCGTGGTGATAGAATTGCGCAAATGATAATTGCGCCTGTGAGTAAAGTTGAGTTTTCGCTTACTCAACAATTAGATGACACTATTCGTGGTGAGGGCGGGTTTGGTTCAACTGGAAAAAGGTGAGGAATATGGCTGTTAGGTTTTTTAATTGGGTTCTATCTGTTATTTTAATTGTAATAATAAGCCTATCGGCTTCTTTGCCAGCACGTGCAGGGGACGATGCAATACTTAATGTAATAGGCTATTCAAATGATGGACGTTATTTTGCATTTGAGGAATATGGAATTCAAGATCCTTCTGGTTTTGCCTATTCTTCAATTTTTATTGTTGACCTAAATGATGATAGTTGGGTTATTGGCACACCAATTCGGGTGATTGAAGAATATGATGAAGCAACCTATGAAGTTGAACCTATTGATTATGGTAAAAACATCCAAGCAGTGCGCGCTATTGCTCATGAAAAAGCAAAATTTCGCCTTGAGGGGTTAAATATTACAACACCTGCTATAGTTAATGCAATTAATGGCGATGGCATAATAGAAAATGATGCTTTAACGCTTCGTTTTGGAGTTCCTGGATATGGCAGGGGCATCAGAGGGGATTATAGGCTAAAATTAGAAGTTTTTGAAACCCAATCTGCGCTTTCTTGTGCTGAGTGGAGTGATCAAGTGATTAAAGGATTTTTGTTAAAACTTGAGGACATTGGTGTTAATGAAATTGAAATCTATCGTGACAAGATCTTGCCACGCTCAAGAGGTTGCGGATTAGACTATAAGATTAGCGGTGTTTTCACTCCATTCCTAGCCAAAGATATTTCTAGAGCAGTTGCACTAATATCTGTCTATTCGCTTGGTTATGAAGATCCTGATAGGCGCTTTATTGCGGTATCAATAGGAAAATAGTACATGACACTACCAACAAAATTTTCTGAAATTTTGTATAGAGCAAAAAAGCCTTAATTGTTTTTTACCAATTCAATTATTTTATTTATTGAACGCCAATTTCGAGCCGTACAATTTACCCCCAATAATTTCTCTGCCCTCATTGCTAATTTTGAACGTCCAAAGCCTTCTGGTGTATGAAGGTAAAATATTTTGCCTTTTAAGAGATAATTTTCGCTTGCTAATTTAATTTCGTCAACTCTCTTAAAATCAGGATTGGTTGGGAATTGCTCAAGAAAAAATAGATGCAACAAATTGGGTTGCTGCTGCGCTTTTTCAAACGGGTTATCTTTTGCAGCTTGCTCAATTTCATCAAGCGAAAGCACAAGTACATTTGGTGCAAAATTATATTGTTCAAAAATGAGTTGTTTAATTTTTTCACTCAAAACAAACTGGTCGGTTTGCTTGTTGCTAAGGATAATATTGCCAGATTGAATATAGGTTTTGACATTTCCAAAACCGCTAGCCTCAAGCAAAACAACAAGCTCTTTCATAGGTAATTTATTTTTGCCACCAACATTTACACCACGTAAAAGAGCAATATATTTAGTCTTTTCATTCATTATTTAAGCGTCAGGGTGCTTAAACACCAAACTGGCATTTGTGCCACCAAAACCAAACGAATTGGAAAGAACCGCACCAAGCGAAGCATTATCCACTCTTTTGCGTAAAATAGGCATATCAGCAAAGTCAGGATCAAGTTCAAAAATATTGGCGCTTTCGCACATGAAATTATGGTTCATCATTAGGATTGAGAAAATACTCTCCCAAACCCCTGTTGCACCAAGCGAATGACCCGTAAGAGATTTAGTTGCAGATATTGGTGGGCATTTATCTTCATTGCCAAACACTTCTCTTAAAGCTTCAATTTCTTTAGTATCACCAATTGGCGTAGAAGTTCCATGTGGATTGATATAATCAATAGGCATTTTCACGCTTGCAAGCGCTTGGCGCATACAACGCACTGCCCCCTCACCAGATGGCGCAACCATATCAGCGCCATCAGATGTTGCACCATAGCCAATTAGTTCAGCATATATTTTTGCGCCACGTGCTTTAGCATGTTCATATTCTTCAAGCACCAAAACCCCAGCACCACCAGCAATAACAAAACCATCACGATTTTTATCATAGGTACGAGATGCAATCTTTGGCGTATCATTAAAATTTGAACTCATCGCCCCCATTGCATCAAAAATATTTGACATGCTCCAATGTAAATCTTCAGATCCACCAGCAAACACAATATCTTGCTTGCCCATTTGGATTTGCTCATAAGCGTTACCAATGCAATGCTTTGAAGTAGCGCAAGCAGAAGAAATAGAATAATTAACTCCATGAATGCCAAGCGGAGTGGCAAGAGTTGCCGAAGCGGTTGAACTCATGGCTTTTGGCACAACGGTTGGCCCAATGCGTTTTGGCCCTCTCTCAACAGTTATTTGCGCCGCCTCAACAACTGCCTTTGTTGAAGGTCCACCCGAGCCCATAATTATTCCAGTGCGAGGGTTGCCACGATAATCTTTTTCCTCAAGACCTGCATTTTTAATGGCCTCTAATATAGCAATATAATTCCAAGCTGAGCCTTTTGCCATAAAGCGAGTGGTACGGCGATCAAGCACTTCAAACGGATCAAGGTTTGGCTCGCCTTGAACTTGAGAGCGGAAACCATATTTTTCATAATCAATGGCCTTGGAAATACCAGACTTGGCCTGTTTTAAGCTTATAAGAACTTCGTTCACATTATTACCGATTGAAGAAACAATCCCCATTCCGCTTACAACTACCCGTCTCATAACATTCTCCAACTTAAAAAATATCTAGCTTATTCTATCGGCAATAGCCCAACTTTAAGGTTTTTCGCTCTATATATTATCTCACCATCTGCCTTCATTATAGCATTAGCAACGCCAAATGGAAGCGGTTTACGCATGTGTTTTCTTATATCAACTTCGAATTCAAGCAATTTTTTGTCATTTGTTGCTTGACCAGTAAATTTTATTTCCCCGCCCAAGGCTCGCCCTCTTCCGGGTGAACCTGACCAACAAAGAAAAAACCCAACCAATTGCCACATAGCATCAAGCCCTAAACATCCGGGCATTACTGGATCGCCAATAAAATGACATTTATAAAACCATAGGTCAGGATTGAGGTCTAATTCAGCCTTTATTTGTCCTCTACCAAATTCACCGCCCTCACCATCAATATGGGTAATACGATCAAACATCAACATTGGTGGCGCTGGAAGTCTAGCAAAGCCTTCACCAAAAAGCTCACCCCGCCCACTAGCTAATATTTCTTCGTAACTATAAGAATTTTTGCGATCTATAATTGTCATAACAACCCCTTTTAATACTCTCTTGGTAAACGTACAAAGCATTAGGGTCAACTAAATGAAGTATATTTGAAAGCTTCAAACTGGTAAAACTTGAAATATTTCACAATTTTAGCCTATTTTACGCCATAGATCATTAATTCTTGCCCATTTTTTTTTAACCAACCTTTACCACGCTCCATATCAGGCAATGTTTTTTCAACATTTTTCCAAAAAGCTGGCGAGTGATTCATTTCGAGCAAATGTGCAACTTCGTGCGCAACAACATAATCTAGCACAAAGGACGGAGCTAAAATAAGCCGCCAATTAAAATTTAAGCGAGCGGAACTAGAGCAAGATCCCCAACGGCTAGATTGTGAGCGGATAGAAATAGATTTGGCTTTAACTTCAAGATTTTGACAATGAATAATTACAGATTTTTCAACATCTATTCGTGTTTGTTTTTTTAGCCAATCCTCAAACCGACGTGCCATATGATGCTCACCTCCGGGAACTTGCAAAGCCAACTCATTTTCATTTGTGATTAATTCAACCTGCCCCCTTAAGCGATTATCCATTTTTATTTTATGCTCAATGCCCCTTAAAGGAATTATTGCACCATCAATAAACGCAATATTTTTTGGTGCATGTTTTAAGCGAGTAATTAGCCATGATTTATGACGAAATAAAAATGCCTCCGCCTCCCCTATTTTGCCGTATGGGGGAATTGTTAAACAGGGAATACCACCTGTTAAAATTGTTAAGCGATAAGATTTTGAGCGCACATGCGTTTTTATTTTCACTGCAACTTCTTTACCCTCAAGATTGAGAGCCAAATAGGCAGGAAATCGTGATTTCTTTTTCTTAAATGAAAACATCTCTAGCACTTTTCATAGCAGTTATTTAGCAAATTTTACATTAGCCTCATAGGCCTTCAGGCTTGTTTATCGCCCAAAGCCAAGCACGAGTGCTCGAACTTTCAAACAATCCAGCTAATTGATAAGGATCATTTTTAGCAATTTCTTTTGCTTGTGCAATATTTTCAACTTTCACAACAATTAAAGAGCCACATGGTTTTTCATTTTCATCCAAAAAAGGCCCTGCCAACACTAATTTTTCACCCAAAGCGTCAAGATATTTTAGGTGTTCATCACGAGTTTTAAGGCGCAAATCTAGCGCTCCGTGCCTGTCTTTAGTTTCAATAATAAATAACATTATTCCTCTTTCTTTAATGGGCGCAACATGAGTTGCTCAACAATTTGCTCAATATTGGCGCTATTATTGAGTATCATATTAGTAGCCGAAATTAGCGGCGCATCTATTTGATATTTATCAACTAATTCAAGCGCAACGGGCGCACTAATAACCCCTTCAGCCAATTTTGCACCCTCATTTAAAATTTGCTGCTTGTTTTTTCCTTGCCCCAATAATCTTCCAAACAAATAATTCCTAGATTGCTCAGAAGTACAACTAAGAGTGAGATCACCAATGCCAGCCAGTGACACCATGCTTTGCTTTGTGCCACCCATCTTAACAATAAGTCGCACCATTTCAGCGTAAGCTCTAGCGATTAACGCCGCACGAGCCGATAGGCCAAGCCCCGCTCCCTCAACAGCACCACACGCTAATGCATAGACATTTTTTAGCGCTCCAGCCAATTCAATACCAATAATATCGTCATTGCTATAAAGCCGAAGATATTTACTAGAAAGGGTGCTGGCGATTTTATTGGTTAGTGCATTATTATTTTCTAACCCAGCTAATGTTACAGCCGTAGGCAAGCCAGAGGCCACATCTTTAGCAAAACTTGGGCCACTAAGAACTAAAGGAATAGCGCTTGGCACAATGGATCTTAAAATTTCACTTTGGCGCATAAGAGTTTTTTCTTCCAATCCCTTAGCACAAAGAATAATTGGCTTGCTTGCCAATAGCACCTCATCTATTTCTTGCAACACAATACGAGTAACTTGCGCTGGTACGACCATTAAAATAATATCGCTATTTCTAAGTTCACCTTTATCGAAATGCGCTTCAATATTATTTGAGAGCTTTTGTTCACCCAAAAACCTTAGATTTTGTCTTGTTTGATTTATTTCTTTAGCGTGCGTCTCGTCTTGAGTAAAAAGCTTAACCTTATTACCAGCATTAGCGCTGGCTTGTGCCAAAGCAGTGCCCCACGCCCCAGCACCAATAATGCTTATATTTTCAAAGCTCATTTTTACGTACCTTCATATCTTCGCTATCTAACGGCCACCTTGGCTTGGCAACAAAATCTAAACCATCACTCGCACCAAGCGCCAACCGCTCAGCCCCAGCAAAAGCCACCATAGCACCATTATCGGTGCAAAGAGAAATCGGCGGAACTATTAAAGTTGCATTCTGTTGTAGCGCAATTTTATTTAGCGCTTTTGATATTTCTTTATTTGCCGCCACTCCACCAGCAACAATAAGCTGACATTTTATATCTGGAAACTCTTGCTTAAACTTAATAATAGCATCGTTAGATCTAGCTGAAATAATATCAATCACTGCTTGTTGAAATGAAGCGCAAATATCACAAATATCTTGCTCATTAAGCGGCGCAATTTTTTCAGCCTGAAGGCGCACTGCCGTCTTGAGGCCTGAAAAAGAGAAATCAAGCCGCTTTTCATGTAACAATGGACGAGGAAACTTAAAGCGCTTATTATCCCCTTTTAGTGCCATCTTTTCAACTTTTGGGCCCCCCGGCATTCCAAGCGAAAGCATTTTTGCAACCTTATCAAAACATTCACCCAAAGCATCATCAATCGTTGTGCCCCAAAGCTGATAATCACCAATATTTTTTACCAATAAAAATTGCGAATGACCGCCAGAAACTAACAACATAAGATATGGAAAACTAACATCATCGCTAAGGCGCGCGCTAAGCGCATGTGCCTCTAAATGATTTACTGCAATAAGCGGCTTATTAGTTGCAGCGCTAAGCCCTTTGGCAAATGTTAGTCCCACCAAAACGCCACCAATTAATCCCGGCCCTGCCGTTGCAGCAATTGCGTCGATTTCATCAAGCCCAATATTTGCCTCTTCAAGCGCTTTTTGTGTAATATTTTCAAGGTGTATAATATGCGATCGAGCGGCTAATTCTGGCACAACACCACCAAAATCTTTATGTTCTTTAAGTTGGGTTCGAACAATATTAGATAAGATTTCTCCTCTGCCCAAACCGTAATGCGCAACAACAGAAACCGCCGTTTCA
>Ga0256834_1000308_pt1 | contig 36068 bp, 40 predicted proteins | sample 4281140metaG_FD_190536 | JGI IMG/M metagenome (GOLD analysis project Ga0256834, IMG submission 190536) | Hydrothermal vent microbial communities from East Pacific Rise, Pacific Ocean - 4281-140 | ecosystem: Environmental > Aquatic > Marine > Hydrothermal vents | place: Pacific Ocean: East...
TTTCATGGTTCTTGTCAAAGTAGCCATACTGCTGTTTTTCAGTCTCCTTGGATTTTTCAGCGGAGATTTTCATAGGCTCTCTCCGGAACACTACGAGTCGGCATTAAAGATCATGACCGGAGGTCTAATCATATTTTTGGCGTACGAGGGATTCGAACTAATAGCCAATACCGCCCAGGATATAAAAGATCCCCAAAAAAACCTTCCCAGAGCCTATTACGCCTCAGTTTTGACAACGATCTTCGTCTACGTTCTGGTAGCGGCCGTTGCGGTAGCGAACCTAACCTATCAAGAGGTAGAGAAATATCAGGACTTTGCGCTGGCCGTAGCTGCAAAGCCCCTGTTGGGAGAATTCGGTTTCACTCTAATAGGCATAGCGGCTCTGCTCTCTACCTCTTCGGCCATAAACGCCACTTTATACGGCGGAGCCAGAGTCAGTTACCTAATAGCCAAAACCGGCGCTTTGCCGCGGGAGCTATCAAAACGAATATGGAAAGAGGGAACTGAGGGGTTGGCTATTTTGGCCGTATTATCAGTTGTTTTCGCTCTCGTTTTCAATCTGGAAAATATCTCGATCGCTGGTAGTCTCGGTTTTTTGTTGATTTTCGCCTTTGTCAATCTGGCCAATTTCAGACTCTACAAAGAGACCGCCTCCAATAGATGGATCTCTCTTACAGCGGCTATATTTTGCTTTATGTCGATATTCGTGCTTATATGGTACAATCTGGATAAGTCACCCCAAAATCTGATCTCAGCCTTTACGGTTTTGCTGGGAACCTTTCTACTGGAAGCTGTATACGTTTTCTACAAAAAACGAAGACTCGAGAATTTTATAGATTTCAGACTCAAAAAGAGAGAGCGTGTGATAAAAAATCCCATGCTATATCTGTCTCCAGCAGTAGAAAAGATAAAAAAGAACCACAAAGAGGCAAAACTATACAAAATAGAGTCCCCTTCGCATATAGAGATCTTGATCTATTCAAAGGACTCTCCAAAGATAAAAAAGGAGCTGCGCAACACCTTGAAACATACGTTAGGCGATGAGGGAATGAGACTGTTTAACATAAAAGCTATCGACAAACAGCCACAACACCTCACTCCACTTTGATCATATACGGAATCGGATCTTTGAGTTTCGCCTTTTTAAAGCCTTTCAACCTCAATCTGCAACTGTCGCAAACCCCGCAGGCTGTTTCGCTTTCTTTGTAACAGCTCCATGTCAGCTCCAACGGAACGCCCATTTTTGAGGCCAACGTTACGATATCCTCCTTTTTTAGATCTATTAAAGGGGTTTTGATTTCGATGTTAGTCTCATCCCTTGTTCCGAGATTTATGGAGCGTTCCATCGATTCTATAAAGCTCTTTCTGCAATCCGGATATCCGCTGCTGTCTTCTTCCACCACCCCTATAAATATGGCTTCGGCCCCCTCCTTTTCGGCTATAGCCGCCGCAACCGAAAGAAATATACCGTTTCTAAAAGGAACGTACGTTACCGGAACACCAGGCGCTATTCCGCCGGTAGGCACCTCTATATCCTTATCTACCAGAGCCGAAGCTCCTATATTCTCAAAAAAACCTAAATCTATAACATACTTTTTTGCCCCCAGAGTATCGGCTATATCGTTAAAGGCTTTCAGCTCCCTTTGCTGGGTTCTTTGAGAATAACAAAAATGCAACGCCACTATATCGTAGCCATCCCTTTTAGCGATATAGGATGCTGTAGCGCTATCCATGCCGCCGCTGAGAATACAGATCGCTCTTTTCATTGTTTCAAAACCTCTGCTTTTTAAATCTTTTCAAACAGGAACATTTCCTCGTCTACTCTGCTAAATCCCGGAGTGGCTTTGGGATTATCGGTATTGCCCAGCATCAAAATTCCACCATCTCTCAAAAGAGAGTGAAATTTTAGCATAGCCTTTTGCTTTCCCTCCTCGTCGAAGTAAATAAAGAGGTTTTTACTGACTATAATATCGAAACTTCCAAAATCCTCTCGGCTCAGTTCGAACAGATTCTTTCTATAAAAGGAAGTCAATCTTTTATATCTTTGTTTTATGGTGTACATATCCCCGGAAATCTTTTCGAAAGCCTCCTCCAAAATATCCCGAGGCACCTCGGAGAGTCTATTTGGATGATATATTCCTCGTTTTGCTCTTTCTATGACGGTTTGATTGATATCGATACCTATTACCTTGAACTCCCTCAACCCTTTGCGAAAGAGCTCAATCGATATAGAGTAGCTCTCTTCCCCCGAAGCGCACGGCAAAGATAAAATTTTACGGGCCTCGAGCTTTGAAGCCAGCTCGGCAAGAGAGTGCAGCTCTCTTTTTTCCCTGTAAAAGTAGGTAGTAGAGACGGTCATGTAGTCAATGAACGATTGCATCAGCTCTTTGTCGTTTTTAATAGCCCTCAAAAGGGAACCGCAACCTTTTACGCCTTTTGAGGCGGCGAACTTCGCTATTTTGTTTTTGATAATGGAGAGTTTTCTATCGAAAACTATACCTGTTCGGGATCTAAAATACTCCAAAATTTTGTGTATGCACAGCTCGCTCATCAAAGACTCGGTTGAGATATAAACCTTTTTAACTCTGCTAAATTACGTTTTGAACTGATCGAGCATGTTGCTCAACTCTTCTATCTGTTTATAGAGATGCTCGGTAGCGGTAGCGATCTCTTCCACGCTTCTGGCGTTAGAGGATGAGATGTCGTTTATCTTCTCTATTTCGGTCAAAATACCCTCTATCTCCTTACTGATCTCTTTTATGCTCTTTGAGGAAGAGGCCGATTTTCTCGCCGTCTGCTGCATTACCTCGCTGACCGTCTCGATATCGTTTTCAACAACTGAGGCCGAATCGGTCATTTTCGTAAACTCCTGAGCGTTGTGGGATATCTTTTCGCTGATAGCGTTTATACTCTCTATTAACCTGTTTATGGTCTCGTTAATATTTTCCACATGTTCGGCAGATTTTTCGGCCAGATTTCGTACCTCTTCGGCGACTACCGCAAAACCCTTGCCGTGTTCGCCCGCTCTGGCCGCTTCGATAGCGGCGTTGAGAGCCAGTAGGTTCGTCTGACTGGCTATAGACTCTATCAGATTCAGAACCTCTTTGGTTTCGTTGGTCCTCTCTATCAACGATTCAAGATCGTCTACGATTCTCTTTTCGTTTTGAGCGCTCTCGTCAACGGTTTTTACCAGCTGCAGCATGCTCTCTTTGGCAACTTCGAGTCTCTCGTTCGCTCTGTCGATCTCATCTTTGGATTCCTCGAGCATCCTGACCGATTCCTCCAAAGGCTGCTTGACATAGTTGGCCTTTTTCGTAGTAGAAGCCACTATCTGCGACTCCTCTTCGGCTCTTTTTCCGATCTCCATAGCGGTAGAGCTAAGTTCTGCCGCAATAGAAGCGTCCTCCTGAGCGGCCGTTTTGGCTTGATTTATCACCTCTTTGGCGGACTCGATAACCTCGTTAATACTGTTTGCGATCTCTCCTATCTCATCTTTTAGATCGATATTGAGTTTTTGCGTAAAATCCTTCTCTTTGGCGATATTGTGGAGTTTTTCTTTCATGTTTCTGATCGGTTCGTTAATCGATTTGCTGGCGATAACGTAGCCTAAAAACAGTATAAAGACAACTATTATCATCAAAAGCGTAAAGTGGAACATCAATACTTTCTGCTCTTTTTCCAAAAGCGAATCTATACTGACAATAAGCTCTTTTGAGATGTAGTCCTCGACCTTTTTTAGCAGGTTGATCTTTTCTGTTATCTTCTGGAACCAGTAGCCTGGTTCTATTCCGAAGCCGCCTTCGATCTCCTTTTCTATGGCCACTCTTTCCATTCTGGCCACCTCCTCCACGGCTTCACCCTTTACCGTATTCTTGTAATATCTGACGAATCTATCCGGCGCCGCCAGTTCAAAAGAGGTCAAAAAGGCCTTCTGTTCGCTAATAAGCGTTATAAATTTTACGAAAAATCCAGGCAAAAACTGGTCTCTGGCGAAAGTGTTTGAGAGGACCGCCCTTTCGATACCGGCTCTTTCTTTAGCCAAAAGAAAGTCTGTATAGGAAATTAGCTCCTTGGCGATCTCCTCGTTACTGCTCTTTTTCGATATTTCGCCGATAGTCTCCAAAAATTTTCCGTTCATGGAGGTGTAGTAGCCTATCGCTTTTTTGGTGTCTATAGAGAAAGAATCGATTTTTGAACGCATCGAGTCGAGACGTTTTAGCATCTCCATGGCGGCTTTGAAGTCTCTTTTGACGTCTGGATCCACATCTTCGAAGGCCGAGCTTCTGACGAAACTCTCCAGAGCCTTTCTCTTTTGATCCGTCAACTTTCTTTGTGAGATGATCTCTTGGGCGAATTTTTTACCTTTACTACCCAAAAATCCGGCCGTTCTTCCCCTCTCTTTTTGCAACTCGTGGACCAGATCGGATATTTTTACTGACAGCAGAACTGAACCCTTGAGTCTTTTGTTTTTAGAATACTCCACAAACTCTTCGGAAAGCTGGATATAAGACAGAAAAACAACGCTAATAAGCGAAATAAATACCAGCAGTATCAGTTTTGTCTTGATAGTAAGATTTTTAATAAACTCCATCTGCCGCCTTTCATAAAATTTTTTTTGCGTTATGGTTTTAATCTCTGATTTAATTTTGTATCTATATTGTATACTCTACAAAATTAAATCGAGTTAAATAAGGCTAATTTTGCTAAAATAGCCCTCAAAAAAGGAGCCTTCCGGTTGATCGAAATAGACAACAGAACAGACCTCCGATTCGATACCGATATTATCGGTAAAATTTACGAAATTTTTACAACGAAAGATATGGAACTGATCGTAGTAGATTCGGAGACGATGCGCTCCATAAACAGGGAGCACAGAGGCATAGACGCTCCAACAGACGTGTTGAGCTTCCCTTTAAATAGCGCTCCGAACGCTCCGCTGGGATCGATCGTTATATGCGCCGACAAGGTCAAAGAGGCCGCAAAAAGATACGGCCACTCTATAAGCGACGAAACGGCTCTTTTGTTTCTGCACGGAATTTTGCATCTGCTCGGCTATGATCACGAGAGCGACGAGGGAGAGATGAGAAAGATGGAAAAAGAGACGATAGAGCGTCTGGGACTGCCGAAGAGTCTTATTATAAGAAGCGAAAAGGAGTAACGATTGGATTTTATAATTTTCGTGATTTCCATGGCCGTTTTGATAAAAGGGGCCGATATGATAATCAAAGAGTCCGAAAGGATTGCTCTGCATTACGGAATATCAGAATTTGTTATAGGCGCCACTTTAGTTGCGGTTGGAACCAGCCTGCCGGAAATGGCCGCCAGCATAGCGGCAAGCTATAACCATAAAAGCGAAATGGCGGTTGCGAACGTACTCGGAAGCGTAGTTTTGAACATTACGCTGGTTCTTGGACTGGTTTTTCTGCTCTCTAAAAACATAAATCCCTCAAGAGACATCTTCGCAAAAGACAGCACATGGGCCCTGATACCGGTATTCGTGTTTATTCTGATGGCTTTTGACGGCGTAATATCCAGATTTGAGGGTTTTCTCTTTTTACTGCTGATGGGAGGATATCTGCTGTTTTTATCCAGCGAGTCAGAGATGTTGACCGAAGAGATAGACGAGGATCTAAAAAAAGAGCCATTTAACTGGCCCAAAACCTCCCTTTTGTTAATCGGCGGATTTGTAGCCGTGGTAGGAGGCGCCGATTTTGCGATCGAGAGCGCCTCAAACATAGCCAGAGAGTTCGGAATCAGCGAATGGATCATAGGACTCTTTTTGATAGCGTTCGGAACCAGTCTGCCCGAATTGATGGTCAGTATCGTAGCGGCTCTGAAAAAGAAGGCTGATATGAGTATCGGAAACATCATAGGCTCTAACGCGGCTAATTTCACCATAGTACTGGGTAGCGCAGCTTTGGTCAATCCGCTAACTGTAGACGTCAGCAGATATATGTTCGATATAGCCACGGCGCTGACCGTATCTATCGTTTTGGTATTCATAACGGCCAACAGAATGTACAATAAATCTGCGGGAATCGCCCTATTGACTCTTTTGGCGCTTTTTGCCTACAACTCTTTAAACGCCCTGTAATTTTTCATTTGATATATCCCAACTCAAGCAGTTTGTCATAAATTTTCGAAACTATGGGGCCGGCGGCGCTGCCTCCGTGTCCGCCGTGCTCTACGAGCACAGTAACCACGTATTCGGGCTCTTTGTAGGGGCCGAAAGTGGTCAGCCAAGCGTGCGACCTGCTGTAGTATTTGAGCTCCTCCTCCTTCATTCTCTTTTTCTCGTCCTGGGGAATTCCGATAACCTGAGCCGTACCGGTTTTTCCGGCAATTTTAACGGGTGTAGTTATATAGTTCGTGGCCGTACCCTTGGGATGGTTGCACACTTCGTACATCGCTCTTCTGATATAGGGAAGTTTTCTCTTTTCTATGGGAGTTAGAACATCTTTGAATTTCGGTTCGAAATATTTATCCTTGAATTTCAGAGCAAAATGCGGCAAAGGCAGCTTTCCTGAGGCCAGCAAAGCGGTATGTACCGCCATCTGCATCGGCGTCACCAGATCGTACCCCTGACCTATCGAGGCTACGACAGTTTCACCTATAAACCATTTTCTGCCGTATTTTTTCTCTTTCCACTCTTTGTCGGGTACGATTCCGATAAACTCGTTTGGAAGATCGACGCCGGTTTTCTTGCCAAATCCCAAATCTTTCAAAGTAGCCGCGATCTGATCTATGCCCACCTTGAGACTACCCTCGTAAAAGTAGACGTCGCAACTCTCTCTGATGGCTTTTTTCATTTCGGTTTCGCCGTGTCCGGTAATTTTCCAACATCTAAATTTCCTCTTGCCCAGTTTTATGGCGCCGCCGCAGTAAAAGGGAGTATATTCCCCGATTTTCCTACTGTTTATAAAAGAGAGCGCAACCCCCATTTTGATTGTAGATCCAGGCGGATATAGACCGTTTACCAGTTTGTTGGTAAAAGGGTGATCGAAATTTGTTATCAGCTCTTGCCATCTCTTTTTAGATATTCCGGAAACGAACATGTTTAGATCATATTCCGGAAAACTCCCGGCGGCAAGAATCTCTCCGTTTAGTTTCATCACTATAGCCACGCCCGCTTTGCCTTCGAACAGCTCCTCGATATAACGTTGCAGTCTCACATCGATCGTCAACACAAGATCCCTATTCTCCACCGGCTCTCTCTTTTCTACGGTCTCTATCTCCTCGTTAAATGCGGTAACTTTGATCAATCTATATCCCAGTTCCCCCTGCAGATATGAGTTATAGTACCTCTCCACTCCGGTTTTACCGATAATTCCCACCAGTTTGGCCACTTTGTCGGCTTTGGCCTCTTTTTTGTTCGTCCTGGAGACGTACCCTATAATGTGCGAAGCCAGATCCCCGTTGGGATAGAATCTTTTGAACGAAGGCTCGACGAAGATATCCTCTCTTTGGTTCAAACTACTGTAGTGGGGCAATACCGTTTCGTACTCCAAAAAGGGAACGACCTCGATAAAATCGTGATTATACGGAGAGTCGCGCCTAATATACCTTTTTAACATCTTCTCTTTATTTAGATCGGGAAAGAGCCGAACCAGATATTCCAAAGTGGCGTTTAGTTCTTTCTGCCTTTTTCTGTATCGCAGATGAGGTTTGACTTTTATTTTAAAACCTATATTGTTAACGGCCAAAGGGTTCTGGTTACGATCTAAAATCTCCCCTCGCGTCGGAATTATCCACTCTTTTTTTATCATATTCTGTTCGGCCAGCAGTTCGTAATAGCTATTCGATTTTATACTCAGATAATAGACTCTCGCCAGTAGCAATATCCATACCGCTATAAATAGATAGAAAAGAGTTTTCAATCTCATAAAAACACCGAAACCGTCAAAAGTTCTACGAACAGATAAAAAAGATACCAGCCATCGGGGAGGAATACCGGAGTGTTGAATATCTCGTTAAGCATATACAGCATAACCGGATAAAACAGAAAAAAACCGCAAACGGCGCCTATTTTCAAAAGCCATTTCACGAAAAATAGATGTTTGATCCTATCATAAAGAACTCCCAGCAGAACGTAAGTGATAAAGGTGCTAAAAAAGGGCAGCGAATGGTTGGCTTCGAAAAAGAGAGTAAAAAGCAGCACATAAAAGCGGGAGGTTCCGTCTCTGTATGAGAGGTAAATCCAAAAACCTACCCCGGCTAAAGGAGGCAAAAACGGGTATATGGAGCTTATCGCCTCGTACGGCCAGGCGAACAGCAAAAACAAAAAGGGAGCTAAACCTTTTTTATCATAGAGACTTCGTTGCATACCGGAAAATGTTTGCATTTTATACAGTCCGCCCAAATCTTATGCTCTGGAATCTTCTCTTTTTCTATCTCTACAAATCCCAGTTTTTCAAAAAATTCTCTATTGTAAGTAAGCGACAACACCTCCTGGACGCCTAGATTCTTGCCTTCGGCTATCGCTTTTTGAACCAAAATTTTGCCTATACCGCTCCCTCTATACGGCTCGGCGACTATTAAACTCCTAATTTCGGCAAGCTTAGGCGTATGTATGTGCAAAGCTACAAACCCAATAACCTCCTCCTCCAACACGGCCAGCAGATACGATCTGATATTGGTGGCGACCTCGTCGTCGCTTCGAGGCAGGATTACTCCCTCTTCCACCGCTTTATGCACGAGCCGCTGCATTTTCGGGATATGTTTCAACGTAGGTTTTATAAATTTGACTCCTTCCAAATCAAAACACCTCTTTGACGATTTCCTCTCTTAGCTCCTCTATTCCCCTACGGGTGGTACTGGATACCAAAAACGGATCGTCAAATTTTTTTTTCAAAGAGGCCAGCTCTTTTTGCTTTAGTTTGTCGGCTTTCGTAAATACGATCAAAATCTTTTGGTCTCCTCTCAAAATCGATTCGATAAACTCCAAAGCCCTCAGATCTATCTCCATTTGAGGATGTCTCGCGTCTCTTAACATCAAAAAGAGTCTAACGGCCTCTCTTTTTCTCAAAAAGTCGCTAAGGCTCTTTTGCCATTCGTTTTTTAGGCTTTTTGAAGCCTTGGCGTATCCATATCCGGGCAGATCCACAAATCTCATCGGGAAAACTTTTTCATCTTTTTGCAGCTCAACATCGAAAAAGTTTATCAGTCTGGTCTTACCGGGAGTGGAAGAGCTCTTGGCAAGATTTTTCCTATTGAGCAAAGCGTTGATCAAAGAGCTTTTTCCTACGTTGCTACGCCCTATAAAAGCCACCTCGGAAAGAGTCGGCGGGGGAGCCTCTTTTATGCTCGGAGCCGATGTGAGAAACAGGGCCTTTTTTACCTTTGTCAATTTCCCTCCCCGGTAGCGTTCTCTTCAACGTTGAAGATAAATTTGACCGGTTTTTTGCCGCCCTCTACCCTCGCCTGACCGTTTTGTCTGTTGACTATCACTTTTTCGCCGTAAATCTTTCTGTTTTCCGGCTTTTGCAGAATAAATACGTCTTTTTCCAGAAGATATTTGGCCTCTTTCGGAAAATATACGATCTTTTGCGCTTTACCCTCGTAGCTTTTGTTGGAATCCATCACTATTTTGAACGTCACATCTTTTAAAGCCTCGTATTTTATCGGTTTTCTCTCTTTGTCGAAATATACGATCAGTTTTTGCGAGTCTATGCGATCTTTGCCTTTTTTAACGTGGACGTCGCCGGTAAAAATCGAAACCCGTCTGGTCTCGTCCGCCTCAAAGCTGTTGGAAGTAATCTCTACGTTTTCGGCATACAGTATCGGTATGGCCAAAAGTAACGCCAAAACGGAAACGAACCCTCTCATCTACCCTTCTTCTCTTTGATTGTAGCCTTGACGCTTTTGGCTAAAATTTTACCCTTATTTCGGTAATAAATCAAATCGGTACCGGTGGCCGAAAAGCTCTCTCCCTTCATGCTAAAGGGCCCCAGGCTTCTGAAAGTTTCCGTTTTTTTTGCGTATCTGGCTCTATCGCTTAGGAATATGAACTCCTTGCCCTCGTAAAATACGTCGCCGTAGAGATCTATAATCTCGTTCACCGTATTGTAGACACCCTTTTTCGCTTTGAGCGACTCTTTTTTAGGAGTAAACGTTTTATAAATCATATCGTAAACCGTAACCCTATCAGAGAACTTCTCTCCGAGACTGCCGGACAGTTCGCTCTCTACGCCAGATACGGAAATCTTTTTGGATACGAAATTAACGAATTCAGCCTCTGCAACGGCGTCTTTTATCCCTTTTTTAGTCTCGTAGGGTTCAAACAGAGCCGACCAGAGCGAAAAAAACAAAATAGTGGCTATCAAAAAAAGAGGCAGTTTCAACCGCTATCTCCTATCCAGTGCTCAAGATACTCTTCAAATCTCCCCTCTTTTTTCAAAATATACTCTATCATCTCTCTAACCGCACCTTCTCCGCCCCTCTTTTTCAACACTACATCTACGCTCTCTTGAATAATAGAGACTGCATCGGATGGAGCGAAGCTCAAACCCACCTCTTTTAAGAGCCTGTAATCGTTCAGATCGTCGCCAATGGCGGCCATCTCATTGCGCCCTATTTTGCTGAGCTCCTCGATACGCAAAAGCGCCTCTTTTTTATCTTTGACTCCCTGATAGAGATAGTCAACCCCCATCTCGTCGGCCCTATGAGACACTATTTTAGACTCCCTTCCCGTAACAATAGCCGCTTTGTATCCCAATCTGAGCCACTGCTTTATAGCAAAACCGTCTTTGACGTTGAATGATTTGAGCTCGTCGAGAGTATTGGTGTAGGTTATTTTTCCATCGGTCATACAGCCGTCGACGTCGAGAATCAAAAGCCTGATCAAATCAGGCCTTTCGTACTGGGTATGCCGGTTTTGTCATCTTTTTTCAGAGCCCTCTTCAAAGCCAACGCCAACGCTTTGAAGGAGGCTTCGGCTATATGGTGTCTGTTTCTGCCTCTTTTTTTGTGCAGATGCAGCGTAATTTTGGCGTTGAAGGCAAAAGCCCTAAAAAACTCTTCGAATAGCTCGCAATCAAAATCTTTAATATTTCCATCCAAACCTAAATCGTACACCAAATAGGGTCTATTTGACAAATCTATGGCGCACTCTACCGCGCTTTCATCCATAACCACCACGGCGTCGCCGAATCTGGCCACGTTTTTTACGGGATAGATCTCCTTGCAAAGAGCCTCGCCCAAAACTATACCTACATCCTCCACGGTATGGTGATAGTCTACGTGAATATCGCCTCTACATTCGATTTCAATATCGATTCCCGAATGTTTAGAGAGACTCTCCAACATATGATCGAAAAAGCCTATCCCCGTCGAAACGGCGTAAACTCCTCTGCCTTCAACCTCAACCTTGACCTTTATATCGGTCTCTTTTGTAACTCTTTTCAACTCCGTCATTTAAGTTCCTTATTCGTTGATAACCACAAAGGCGCCGGGAAACTCGCCTCTGGCTATAAAGTCTCTGGCCTCCTCTTCGCTTCTGAAACCTACCAACCAAACCCGATACAAGGGCTTGGAGTCCACTGTAAAAGTTTTTATAACGGCTCTGTATCTACCTTCGACCGTCGCATAGCGCTCTTTGGTGATTTTAGCGCCCTCCATACGTCTAAAAGCCCCTATTTGAACCGCGAAATCCTTTAGCTCAACGCCTCTTACGGAACTCTCCAAAGAGGCTATCGTTTTGTCAAAACCCAGCACCTCTATCTCCACCGGAGCCGTTCCCTGCGCAATCATTCCTATTTTTCTCGCAGCGGCGTAAGAGAGATCTATAATTCTATTTTTGACAAAAGGGCCTCTGTCGTTTATTCTAACTACAACCTCCTTGCCGTTTCTGAGATTTTTCACTCTCACCATAGTGTTCATTGGCAGGGTTTTATGGGCGGCCGTCATGGCGTACATATCGTAATACTCTCCGTTACTAGTCTTTCGACCGTGAAAATCGGGACCGTACCAGCTGGCTATACCTCTGAATCTGGATCCTACGTTTACGATTGTGGGATAATATCTTTTGCCGGCTACCGTATAGGGTCGCATAGTGGCCCTGTGAACCGCGTGGGAGCTTTTTGGAGTACCGTAGCTCTCGCCCGCTACGGAAGCCGATTTTTCAAATTTAGGCGCGCATCCGGTTACCGCAAAAAGCAAAAACAGCAGAAAATAAAAACCTAAACTCCTAATTGATAATAACAAGTCTCTCTCCCACCCTCAGGAGGGTCCCTTTTTTATCGTTTATCTTTTTCAGTTTAGCCACCGACACTCCGTATTTTTTGGCGATCTTTAGCATCGTATCGCCCTTTTTGACCCTATAGACGATTTTGCTCTTTTTCGGAATCGGGATGATCAGGGTCTCTCCGATCTTGAGCCTGTTGCTCCTTTTGTTGTTGAAATCTTTTATAATTTTATACGAAATCTCATATTTTTTGGCGATTTTCGCCAAAGAGTCCCCTTTTTTTACTTTGTACACTATAAATGCCCTTTTTTTGTCGGTAGGTTTATAATTGCTTTTGTAGTCAGCAAGCTTCAGATAGGGAATATAAATATCGTATCTTTTTGCATAAGGAGGGACAAAACCGTATTTTAGATGGGGATTTAGTTCCGAAAGTATCTTTTTATCCATCTTTATCGCCTCGGCTATATCGTAAAGAGTGTCGCCGGCGGCCGCCTTCACTACGGCCAAAGAGTATGCCGAACCTCTGTTTAGGATATAGTCGAAATCCTTTTTTAATCTATATCTCTCATCCCCGGCTATAAGGGCCAGAGTGATTATCTTTTTTATATATCTTCTGCTCTCTTTTGGGAGATACTTTTTTCTCGGATTCAAAAGCACATCCAATCTATCGCTGCCCGCTCTTTTTATCGCTCTGGCAACTCGCCCCTCTCCAGAGTTGTACGCCAAAGCGGCCAGATACCATCTGCCGAATTTTGCATGCAGATATTTAAGATATCTAATAGCGGCCTTCGTGGATTTTACCGGATCTTTTCTCTCGTCCACGTACTCGTCTATCCTCAAGCCGAATTTACGGGCGGTCTGGGGAATAAACTGCCACAGTCCCACGGCCTTTTTATGAGATCTGGCGTGAAGACTGAAATTTGACTCGGCCATCGCCATAAAGAGAAACACCTGAGGCACTCTGGCCTCGCTCATTAGCCTCTTGATCGTCGGTATATAGATGAACGAATCTGATTTAGTATCGAAAAAACTGCTGTTTTGATATCTTTTAAACTCGTTTTTTATTTTGGCGTAATCGGGATTCGTTACAAAAGAGGGATCTATTTCGAGACTTCTTAAAATCTCTATCTCTTTGTTGTAGTACCCACCTATATCCAAAGAGGCGAAAAGGTTTACAAAAAAAATCGCCGTTAACAGTACGATACGTTTCAATATTGCTCCTGTCGCATTCGGAATTTCGGTATACATAATTATACTATCTTTTCCAGCGGTCTAAAAAGTCTAGCCGCGTTTTTGGTAGTAATCTCGCAGATCGAATCGAGATCTTTATCTAAAATCTGTGAAAGTTTGGAGGCGACCAGCGCGGTATACGCAGGCTCGTTTCTTTTGCCTCTGTACGGATGGGGAGTCAAAAATGGCGAATCGGTCTCCAAAACTATTTTGTCGATCGGAATTTTAGGGACTACCTTTAGAAGTTTCTTGGCGTTTTTAAATGTCAAAACTCCGCCTATACCGTAATAAAATCCCATATAAGCCAACTCCAGCAAAATCTCGCTGGCGTTGTAGCAATGCAAAACACCGCCGTAAGTAGGATCGGCATGCTCTTTTAAAATCTCCAACGAGTCGGCGCTGGCTTCCCTGATATGAACGATAAGTGGCTTTTTATACCTTTTGGCCAAATCTATTTGAGCTATAAAGACCTCTTTTTGCCTCTTTTTTATCCTCTCCTTTTCCCTATCGTCTTTCGGTAGTCTGTAATAATCTAGACCGCACTCTCCGACAGCCACGCATTTTGGATGTTCTATATATTTTTTCAGATACTCTTCCTCGTAATTATCCGCATCATAAGGGTGAACTCCCACCGCAAAAAAGACCTCTTTATATCTTTGTGATATCTCTACTGCTCGCGGCAGATCGGCGGGATCGGCTCCCGGAATGACAAAAGCCTTCACTCCCTCCCTTTTGGCTCTATCAATCACCTCATTCAAATCCTTATCATAGCTGTCAAAATCTAGATGGCAGTGGGTATCCACTATTTTCAACTTTGCTCCTTTTTTAACATTTCTTTGGCGAAATTCAAAGCCTTTTGGGTCACCTTTTCGCCGCTGATCATCCTGGCAATCTCTTTAATTCTCTCTTTATAGTCCAAAGGAACGACTTCGTTATCCCGAACCAAAAAATGGTGTTCTGCCGTACTGGAGAGTTGCGGCTGATGCGAAATCGCCAAAACCTGTATTCTTTTAGAGATCTTTTTAAGCACTTTGGCCACTCCCATCGACTCTTCTCCGCTTAGATTGGCGTCGATTTCGTCCAAAACGAGTACTCCGGCTCTCTCCTCTTTTTGCGCCGCCATAAAAGCCAATCTGAGCCTGTTAAATTCGCCCGAACTGATCTGATCTGTCTTGGCCGAACCCAAAACTATCTCGAACCTATCGATCCCCTCTCTATCCAGTTCCTTGGAACTCCAAAGAATATCTGCTTCCGAAAGTCTCAGCTCTTTGGTATAGAGGTTTATTCTATTTTTTACCTTTTTAACCGCCCTCGCTCTATAATCGCTCAGCTTTGCAGCCATCTCCCGCAGTCTGGTTTCAACTTCCTCCGCACGTTTTCGCAAGGACTCCTTTTCGAACTCCATATTTTCCAGTTCTCTAAGCTCCGCTTTTTTCCGTTCGAGATACTCCAGAGCCTCTTCTACGGAACCGTAGCGTCTTTTTAACTCCGAGAGCTTCTCTATCCTGTCGAGAATCTCCTCTATCTCGCTGTTTTCCAGTTCTCTAAGCTCCATAAGGGTCTCTTCGAATATAGCTCTGATTTCGTTCATTCCTTCGAAAAAAACATCGCTTTTTCGCTCACATCTATCCAAGGCGGTATAAACCGCATCCTCATATTCGAAAATAGCTGTTGCTCTATCTATCGCCTCTTTGATCTTCTCGGCTTTAGAGAGTCTTCTTTTGATCTCCATAAGTTCCTCGTACTCTCCGCGTCTGGGAGAGACGGATTCGATTTTGTGGATTTCATATTTCGCAAACTCGATCAGCTCGGTTACTCTCTTCTCTTTCTCACTAAGCTCTTTTAATCTTTTGCGAGTTTCGCTAAACTCTTCGTAAGCCTTTTGATAATCGCTTTTGAGCCTATCGAACCCTTCCAAAGAGCTAGCCTCCAAATCTATCTCTTTTAAAATATTCTCGCTAGATAGCGTCTCTCTTTCTCGCTGTCCCAGATAGATCAAATAGCTGTCAAAAAGCTCTTTTACCCTCTTTTTAGAAATGGCCTGAGAATTTACAAAATATCTGGTATTTTCCCGTTTCAAGAACCTAATTACCGTTACCTCCTCGCTCTCTATACCGTATTTTTCGAGAGGCAGGTCACTTCTTGTCTGAGCCTCGCAAACTCCGGCTATAGGCTCCCCTTTTCCAAAAAGCGCCAGAATCTGGCCGAAAAGAACGGACTTTCCGGCTCCGCTTGGGCCGGTAAAAACCGTTAGTCCCTCTTTTAGATCCAGCTCTATCTTTTCGAAATTCAAAAGACTCTTTATATAGATCCGCTCTATCACCTACATCCCCCAATGGAGCTTTTTCCTAAGAACCTCAAAATAGTTGCGCTCTTTTCTATGAACCAGTTTGGCGCCTATTTGCGCCCGTTTTATGGTAATAGTGTCTTTTGGAGAAAACTCGTATATCTCCTGGCCGTCAACCACCATCAGAGCGTTTTCGGTTTTCGTACGGATCTCTATCTCGAAATCCGCCGGCAGCACAAGCGGCCGCTGAGTAAGAGAATGTGGACAGATCGGAGTAAGAATATAGGCGTTGGTCAGCGGATAGACCACCGGTCCCCCGGAAGCCAGATTATAAGCCGTAGAACCCGTGGGCGTAGATATTATCAAACCGTCGCCGTAATAGGTGTTGAACCATTTTTTGTCGATAAAGGCGTCTATATGGATCATTTTAGAAATGGCCTGCCTGGTTATGACGATATCGTTAAACGAGTACATCTTCTCCTTTTTGTTCGAAATGGAGGCTTCCATCATCATTCTGTTGTCGATCCTCACCTCCCCTTTTTTGAGCTTTTTTATAAACTCTTCGATATTGTCCGGCAGAACGTCCGTCAAGAACCCCAGTTTTCCTAGATATATCCCGAGTACGGGCTTATGATAGCGATAACTCCTTCTTACCAGAGAGATCAACGTACCGTCGCCGCCCAGGGAGACCAGTATATCGCTCTCTTTGCACATGACGTCGAACTCCTGGCCCAAAACCCCTATCATAGACGCGCTTATAGAATCGATAAGTACCTCGATATTCTCTTTTTCGAAGGCCTGCTTGACTTTGAAAAAAATCTCTTTCAAATCAGGAGCCGAAGGGCGCAAAACTATACCTACCCTCTTTATTTCCATCACGTTTCCTTTCTCTTTGAAGCCTTTATTTTATCATATATTAAAGCATATCTTTGATATAATCGCACAAAACTTAGAGACTAAAGGATTTGAGTTGAGAACCGATTACTGTGCGGAACTGAGTGAAAAAGATGTCTCCAAAGAGGTGATTCTATGCGGCTGGGCCAACAGTTATAGGGACCACGGCGGAGTTATTTTTATTGACCTTAGAGACAAAAGCGGAATAGTTCAGCTAGTCTGCGATCCCGCCGACAGCCCCGAAGCGCACAGAGTGGCTACGGAAGTTAGGGACGAATATGTTTTAATAGCCAAAGGACGCGTGAGACTCAGGGGAGAAGGGCTGGAAAACCCCAAACTGAAAACCGGTAAAATTGAGGTTGTAGTCAGCGAGTTGACAATCGAAAACAGAAGCGAGCCCACTCCGTTTACCTTGGGCGACGAGAGCGTAAACGAAGAGATCAGATTAAAATACAGATATCTCGATCTGAGAACGAAAAAGTCGTACGAGACATTCAAACTGCGCTCCAAAGCGGCGATCGCGGCGAGAAATTTTCTGGACGCCAACGGATTTTTGGAGGTAGAAACCCCAATCTTGACCAAATCCACACCCGAAGGGGCCAGAGACTACCTGGTTCCCAGCAGGCTCTATCCTGGAGAGTTTTACGCCCTGCCCCAATCTCCCCAGCTATTTAAACAGCTGCTTATGGTGGCCGGTTTCGACAGATATTTTCAGATAGCTAAATGTTTCAGGGACGAAGATCTAAGAGCCGACAGACAGCCTGAATTTACTCAGATAGACGTAGAGATGAGCTTTTGCACCCAGGAGGAGGTAATAGAGCTGGCCGAGGGTCTTGTCAAGACTATATTCGCCGCCGTGGGAATTTCGGTAGAGACTCCTTTTGCGAGAATCACGTACAAAGAAGCGATGGAGAGTTACGGCAGCGACAAACCGGATCTCAGATTCGACATGAAATTAGTCGACGTAATCGATATATTCGAGAATACGGAACTGAAAGTCTTTAAAGAGATAGCCCGATATAAAAAACTCAACCGAATAAAAGCGCTTCCTGTAAAAAAAGGTGAAAATCTAACCAGAAAAGAGATCGACTATCTAACAGAATTCGTAGCCAAATTCGGAGCCAAAGGACTGGCGTGGGTAAAAGTCAAAGAGAATTTGGAGCTTCAAGGTCCCATAGTTAAATTCCTCAGCGAAGAGGAAAAGAGCGAACTGATAAAAAGATGCGAAGTCGAACCTGGCGATCTGATATTCTTCGGAGCCGGTGAGAAACGGGTAGTTTTGGAGTATATGGGCAGACTTAGAGACAAACTGGGCGAAATGCTAAATCTCAAAGACCCCTCCGTCTACAAATTTTTATGGGTGGTCGATTTCCCTATGTTCGAAATTGAAGAGGGACAGGTAAAAATAAAAGCCCTCCATCACCCCTTTACCATGCCTAAAAACATCGACGAAGAAGATATTGAGGAGATGACTAGTCTGGCGTACGATATGGTTGTAAACGGCGTTGAGTTGGGAGGAGGCAGCATCAGGATCCACAAAAGAGAGATCCAGCAAAAAGTTTTCGAAATTTTGGGTATCGGCGAAGAGGAGGCGAAAGAAAAATTCGGATTTTTGCTTGACGCTCTCAAATTCGGCGCACCGCCGCACGGAGGCTTCGCGATAGGATTTGACCGTCTTGTGATGCTGCTAAGCAAACGGGACAATATCAGAGACGTTATCGCCTTTCCAAAAACTCAAAAGGCGCAATGTCTTCTCACGGGAGCTCCGGGGCCGGTGGATCCCCAACAGCTCAAAGAGCTCCATCTGAGAATCAAAGAGCCCAAAAAGGTATGAGACTGATCGACGCCAAAAACGGAGATCTGGTTAGGGTCGTAGGCTTCGAAGGTGGCTGTGACGAATTCAAATGCCACCTTCACGCTATGGGCTTTATGATCGGCGACGTGGTCAAAATAGTGCACAGAGGCTTTTTCGGTCCTATCCAGGTGGAGAGCAAAGGGGCCAAAGTCGCCCTATGCAGAGGCCAGGCCGAAAAAATATTGGTAGAAAAAATCTAACTTTCAGGAGAATATGATGAAAAAACTCTTTTTAATTATTGGAGCCCCAGGTAGCGGTAAAACAACCGACGCCGAGATAATAGCGAAAAGAAACAGCGACAAAATAGCACACTATTCAACCGGAGAGCTTTTAAGAGAAGAGGTCAAAAAAGGCACGCCTCTTGGCGCGACTATAGCGAGTTTTATCGACGAGGGCAAACTGGTTCCGCTGGAAATAGTAATCGATACGATAGTAACCGCGATTAAAAACAGCGACAAAGATGTAATCATAATAGACGGTTTCCCAAGAAGCGTAGAGCAGATGAAAGCCTTAGACGAAATTCTCTCAAAAAATCCCGATATCAAATTAGAAGCGGTAATCGAGGTGGTGGTCAGCGAAGAAACTGCCAAAGAGAGAGTTCTAGGCAGAGCGAGAGGAGCGGACGACAACGAAAAAGTATTTGAAAACAGAATGAGAGTATATCTCGAGCCTCTGCCGGAAATTGAGAGTTTTTACGAAAAAAAGGGGGTCTTGACGAAGATAGACGGCGAAAGATCGATCGAAGAGATCGTCGAGGAGATGGAGAAGTTTATTTTATCAAGAGTTTAAATGGCAACCGTATCCAATCCCGTTTTTTACGCCGTTATTATCGGAACAGAGATTTTAAACGGTCGCAGGGAGGATCGGCACTTCGATTTTTTAAAAAAAGAGTTGTCAAAAAGGGGTTGGAGATTCAAAGCCTCCTTTTTGATAGAGGATGACCCCTCGCTGATCGAGTCTATTTACACAACGATAGCCGAAGACGAAAACGGAGTAATGTTCAGTTTCGGAGGTATAGGTGCCACTCCCGACGACTACACCAGAGCGGTTGCCGCAAAGGTATTCGGCGACGGAAAGCTCTACGAACATCCAAAGGCGAAAGAGCTGATTTTAAAACGTTTCGGCGATTCGGCATATCCTCACCGTATAAACATGGCCAAACTGCCAAAAGGGGCCGAACTTTTACACAACCCGATAAATTTGGTTCCCGGTTTCTATCTGCAAAAACGCTACTTTTTCGTTCCGGGTTTTCCGGAAATGGCACACCCCATGATCATCGAAGCTCTCAATCTTTTCTATCCCAAAGCAAAGGAAAAACCCAGATACACCATCTGCGTAGAGGCTAGCGAAAACGATCTGATGGACCTGATGCAACAGATTCCGAAAGAGGTGGAGTTCTCCTCCCTTCCGGCTGTGAGAGAGGGGCGATATTTTGACGTAATCTCCATAGCGGGAGAGGAGGCGAAAAAATGGATAGAGTTCTTCATCGGCGAAATAGAAAAGAGGGGCTATAAATATAAATGGGGAGAAGCGTGCTGATAGTAAACGCTCTGATAGAGCTAAATCTTCCATACGTCGACTCTTTAAAAGGGAGACGCAAAATCGTCACATCCATAAAGGATAGACTAAAAAACAGAAATATATCGATAATGGATATCAGCGGCGAATATCCGAAAGAGGCCTTGCTAGCTCTATGTTTTTTGTCCTCCAACGAACCGCAAGCACAAAAAAAGCTTCAAAGCATAGAAGCAATCATGCAACGGCACTATCCAGAAATCTCATACTCTCTCAGCTACGAACTGCTATAGCGGTCTATTCGGATCGGCCCGAAAGTATTTATAAAAAAAATTTATATTTTTCCTCAGCGCCATATATTTGACAAATATTCGTTTTTTTTATATTCTAACGGTAAACAAGGAGTGAATATGGCACATATTAAGCTACCTGAATATGAACAGATGAGTCCCTCTATACAAAAAAAAGCGGAACCGATTTTAAAAAAGAGCGGAAAACTCGGAGATATTTTCAGGCTATTGGCCATAGATGAAAATATCTACAACTCCACAGACGTTATGGTTCAAAACTACCTTTTAAAAGAGACAAGGCTTCCTTATTATATAAAGGAGGCTATCGCGCTGCTGATCTCAAAAGAGAACAGCTGTAAAATGTGTGTGGAAGTTCACAAAAGTATAGCCAAAATGCTGGGTCTGACCCAAGAGGAGATAGAAAAGATACTCCAAGGAATTGAGACCCTAGAAGGCGACGAAAAGGTAAAAGAGCTACTGGCTTTTTGTATCAGGGCTTCGAAAAAAGATAACTACAAAATAACGAAAGAAGAGATCAACAGAGTAAAAAGCTTTGGATGGAGCGACGAGGAACTGCTCGAAGCAGTCGCGATTACGGCCTATTTCAACTACATCAATACCCTATCTAACGTATTCGGATTGGGAGATGACCAGTGAAAAAGATCGCCCTTTTGTTTATTACTATCGTATCGATAGGATATAGCTACAGCGCAAAGGGTATGGTAACGTATAAAAAACTCTGCTATTCCTGCCACGGACCCGCGTTTAAAGGAGCGGCCATGATGGAGAGCCACGAGTGGAGATCTCTCTTTGCGAACAAGGCAACCGGGCTAAAAGCGCTACACGAGAACAGCCAAAAAGCGATCGAGAGGCTAAACAGTTCATACTTTAACAGAAGGGCCCAAGCTCTCGAAAATTTTTTGATAAACAACGCCAGAGACAAAGGAATCGTTCGCGGCTGTGACGGATTAAATTGCGGCTAAGGAGAAACCGATGAAAAAGATTTTACTGCTCTCTCTTCCGCTTCTGCTATCGGCCCGAATTGAGTGGCTAAACTCCTATACAGAGGCGATAAAAAAGGCTCAAACCGCCAATAGACCTATTTTGGTATTTATCGAAAGCGAATATTGCTCCTGGTGTAAAAAGATGAAAAGGGAGGTATTTACAAAAACAGAAATACAAAGGATTATCAACGGCAATTTCATTCCCCTAAAACTCGACAAAGACCGCTCTTCCTATCCAAAGGAGCTCAGCGTAAAACTGGTCCCGACAACCATCTTTCTGACCCCGGAGGGAAAAAAGTTCACAAGAAGCGTTTTGGGATATTGGGAACCGAAATCTTACGGATCGTTTTTAAGCGACGCGATTAGAAGATATAAAAAATTCTCCTCTAAAGTTCAATAAATAGATTTTTGTATATAATTAGCCAAACTTTTCATAGGAGAGAGTATATGAATCTATCCAAAATAGGTCACGGCGAAAATCCCGACAAGGTTCACGCCCTAATAGAGATACCGTACGGTTCCAACGTCAAATATGAGATAGACAAAGATAGCGGCGCCATATTTGTAGACAGAGTCCTCTATAGCGCTATGTTCTATCCCGCCAATTACGGTTTCGTCCCCTCCACTCTGGCCGCAGACGGCGATCCAGCCGACATTTTGGTACTAAACGAATACCCTCTACAGGCTGGCAGCGTAATTAAATGCAGGCTTATCGGAGTCCTGATTATGGAGGACGAAAGCGGAATGGACGAAAAACTCCTTGCGGTTCCGATAGAGAAAGTCGATCCCAAATATGCCGAGATAAAAGATATTGACGATCTGCCAAAAGCCACGCTGGAAAAGATCAAAAACTTTTTCGAAACCTACAAGATGCTCGAACCCAACAAATGGGTAAAGGTCAAAGAGTACAAAAACAGGGCCGAAGCCGAAAAAATCCTTCAAGAAGCTATACAAAACTACAAATAAAAAATAGAGGGCCTCTATCGGGCCCTCCAAAGAGTTAGAAGCTATAGGAGGCTATGACCCTGTATTGAGTCAAAGAGTCGATTTGAGTCACTACGTTTTGTGCCGTAGCTGAAGCCGGATTATTAACCCATATTCCTTTAAAAGCCAAAGAGAATCTCTCTTTTTTATATCCCAAAACCGCGTTTAAATCCCTCTGAGCCGATTCGAACCTGCCGTTAGTATATCTGGCGCATGCCAAAGAGAGCGACCATCCCTCAACTGGCAAGAGTTTGGAAAGATTCTGTTTTATTCCGATTCTGACGCCTTGAGTACCACCGATATAAGCCGAATCGCTGTTTAACGCCTTGCCGTAATTGGATTGAAACAGGTTGTTGGCCGTGATCATATTAGTAAACAGAGGAGTTCCGTCCCATGGCAGAACCAACGAATCGTGAGAGCCTTCGTCCTTTAGTACCTTGCTGTAGGCAAAAGAGGCCGAGGTTCCGCCCCTGGCAAAAGCCAGCCTGGCTCCGAAAGCGTTCACACTTATATCCTCTCCGCCGGTAGGGGAAGTGGGTAAAACCAGATTATCTTCGGCGTTACCTACGCTGGTTTGGTTTATATACTGGAAGGAAAATTTATAATCGTAGTCTTTGTAACTGTTTTTAAAGTCGCTCTGTATATATATCGAGTTTAAAAAATCGGTGGCATAGTAATCGTATATCTTTACCGAGTAGTTATCTTTTGAATACTTTGCCCCTGCCATCCATACGTTTTGCCTATCGTCTCCGGTGACGGCTCTGGTTGCCGCTCCCAGGGCATGTTCGACTATATTCATGAAACTATCGGAAGTTCTTTGCTTGAATCTGGTAATATACGCCAGCTCCACTTTGGTACCGTATTTTAGATCGATATCGGCAAAGTATCCTTCAACCGCACTGGGCAGCATTCTCACCTCTTTGGCGTTGATCAAAGGAGTCTTGATCACCTTTCTACCGCCGGAGAGAGTGAAATTCTCATAGGAGTAGTTTAAATAAGCCTCTCCCACTACGGCGAATCCTTTTGTGGGATCCTTGCCCAATAGGCCGTTGTCTTTGCCTATGATAGAGGTATCTACCCTTCCGGGCAACCAAAACGGGTTGGTGGTCATCATGGTCACGGCAGCTTGAAATCCGTTGTAATCGCCGGTTCTATATCCGAGCTGTCCGCCCAAAGAGTGTGCGTGTGCAGAAGTTTTGGTAAAATCGGCCAGCTCTTTGTTAGTTTCGATATAATAATATTTGATCTTTCCGTATCCTTTACCTTCGGCGAACCAGTCGCTCAGAGAATCCGCTGCGCAAAGATTTACGGAAATTAAAAGTGCGGCGGCTAAAGAGACTCTGCTCATATACTCTCCTTTATAACTGAAAATTATTTTTAATATAAGATATTCCCATAATTTGGGACTCTCATATTTTTCACAAAAGTAATATTAACCAAAAATATTTGATGAGATTTTTAAATTTTTTTTATGTCACGAAAATGTAGCCACCTAAAAAAACGGTGTATAGAATCTACACATCAATTTTTTTCAAAATAGCTATCTATTCCGTCGGCGATACCTTTGGCCAAGAGCTTTTGATAAGCGGGATTAAAGAGCCTTTTAGCCTCTGTGGGATTGGTTATGTAGCCTATCTCTATAAGTATCGAAGGCATCTGAGCGCCCACCAGTACCCAAAATGGGCCTTCTCTGACCCCTCCGTCGGTTACGTCGTATCTTTTTCTCAAATTGTACAGCATTCCCCTTTGCACATCCAACGCCAATTTGTTCGAAGCGATTATCTTTTCTCTGTTCAAAAAGTTCAAAAAGGTCTGTTTCGAATAGTATCCCATCGAATCCAAATCGGCTCTGTTTTCCAAAGCGGCGACTTTTTTGGCCCGTTCGCTCCTGGCCGGAGACAAAAAGAAGGTCTCAATTCCCTTCATACTCAGATATTTACTCTTTTTCGGGGCCGCGTTAGCGTGTATGGAGATAAATATATCCGCCATACGTCTGTTTGCGTATCTGGTTCTGTTTCTAAGAGGAACGAAATAGTCCTTGGTTCTGGTGAGATAGACTTTGTAGCCTCGTCTTTTTAACTCTCCGTATAATCTCTTGGCTATGGCCAAAACGGCATCTTTTTCCCTCTTTCTTTTATAACCTACCGCGCCAGCGTCTTTACCGCCGTGCCCCGGATCGATAACGACCGTTTTGGTTCTAGGATCGAAAGATAGCAGATTCCCGGTCTGCGCTTTTTTTGCAGTTTTTTTAGGCTTTTTTTGGGGGATGGGCTCATTTTTGACGATTTTTGATTCTCTTTCGTCCAAGATCCCTTTTAAATAACCTATTTTCAAAACGGTATTTTCTATTTTGAAATCGGCGCCTATCGCTCGGTCCCCTTCTAAAACGACTCTGGTGGTCTTCTTGTCGAATTGGGCTATTTTCACTCTCTTTAGGCCCTTAGGAGAGTACTCTCTAAATACGTAGGGCCAGACGGCTTTTATATCGTATACCCTCTTGTATATCCCCTTTTTTCCGTCGTTGATGGAAAAACTTTTAGGAGGCTCTGGCCTTTTATCAAACTTTAGCTCTATATATCCTTTTTTTAGATAAATAGACGATATTTTAGGAAGAGACTCTTTTTTTACCTCTTTTGTTCTGCTCTGATCTCGAGTCTTTTCCGTTTTGTGGGGTAGCGAATTTTTTTTGCGGTTTTTATCTCTTTGTAAAAGCGCGTTTAGTTTTTGACGGTAATCTTTGCACTCGATTTTCAGTCTGTCGCAGCTTTGAACGAGGCCTTTGAGCGCTTCGACCTTCATAGAAGAGTCGTTTTCGAGAATAGATCTAATATATAGGGTCTTGAAACCGTTGTAGGCCCTCTCGACTCTTTCTGGATCCGAAGAGGCAAGATCCTCGTAGGCTCGCTCCAACTGGTTTCCGTACAGCAGTGCGGTTAAAAACAGCAAAAATACTAACAGCGACCTTTTTATCTTACTCCCCCTCTACAAGTCTTCGCATAAGCTCTTTGACGGAAATTATCTCGTTGAGTCTATAGCCGTTGGCCCCGCTGAAAAAGAGCCCCAGCTCTTTGTCTCCCATATAGGCGTCGCTCAACCTGTCGGCTATACAGTAGCCTACCGCTTTGGCCTCTATGCCCCTTTGGCAAGGCGCCACGCAGTTGCTGATACATTTTATGGGCGGAGCCTCTTTTTTTTCTACCAGTTCGATCAGATTCGTTCTGACTCCTCTGGCCGGATAGCCTACGGGAGATTTCAACAGAACTATATCCTCTTTTTTCGCCCGCAGCAAAACCTCTTTGAAATTATCGTCGGCGTCGCATTCATAGGTTCCTATGAATCTGGTTCCTATCTGAACTCCGGCGGCTCCCAGTTTAAGGAATTTGACGATATCCTCATGATCCCATATGCCTCCGGCGGCTATTACCGGAATTTCACCCCATTTTTCGGCCTCTTCTATAACCTGTGGAACGATGTTTTCCAAGGAGTACTCCTCCATGAAACACTGCTCGTAGGTAAAACCCTGGTGCCCGCCGCTGAGAGGTCCCTCCACAATAACCGCGTCGGGAATTCGTCCGTAACGTTTTTCCCATCTTTTACATATTATTTTTAACGCCTTTGCGCTGGATACGATCGGAACCAGAGCCACATCCTCGAATCCTTCGGTAAACTCTGGCATATTTGTAGGTAGTCCGGCACCCGTAATTATAATGTCCGCTCCGGCCTCGCATGCATCGCGAACCACGCGAGGATAATCGTTTATAGCGTAGAGTATGTTGGCGCCGAGAGGTTTGTCCTTGCAAATTTTTCTGGCGTTTTCGAAAATCTTAAAAAGCGCCTTGGTAGAGTAGAAGTTTTCGGTCTCCAAAGGTCTTCCGGCAATCTCTTTGTCTATATATTTTCCCTTTTCGTAATAGCCGGTTCCCACGGTACTAATCACTCCCAGTCCGCCCTCTTTCGATACGGAACCGGCCAGGGAATCCCAGCTGATACCGACACCCATTCCACCTTGAATAATCGGATACTCTATCGTATGTTTTCCTATCTTTAACGGAGGCAGTTTCACTTTGTCACCTTTAACTTCGCAAATTTCCTTTTTCCTACCTGCAATATATACTCTCCCTCCTCCAGATGGAGATCCTTGTCGTTGATCTTCTCTTTGTTGACCCTAACCGCTCCGGCTTGGATATCTCTACGAGCCTGTGAAGTGGAGGGCTCTATTTTACACTCCACCAACGCTTTTGCGATCCATATCGGTCCCTGCAGCGTAAACTCCTCCATTTCGCTAGGCAGATCGTTCAACTTGTGGACTCTGTCAAACTCCTCTTTGGCCAGTTTGGCCGCTTGCTCCGAGTGGAATCTGGCCACTATTTCCGCGGCCAAAAGCTCTTTGACATATTTTGGATGTATTTTTGACTCTTTGACTCCCTCTTTGAGAATCTCAATCTCTTCTATCGTTTTCGTACTGAGTAGTTCGTAATATCTCCACATCAATTCGTCTGATATGCTCATTACTTTTGCGAACATCGTGTTCGGATCCTCGTTTACGCCTATGTAGTTACCCAACGATTTACTCATTTTCATAACGCCGTCTAAACCTTCCAAAATAGGCATCATCAAAATCGCCTGCTCCTTTTTTAAACCGAAACTGCGCTGGAGCTGTCTACCCATCAAAAGGTTGAATTTCTGATCCGTACCGCCGATTTCTATATCGCTTTTCAAATGGACACTGTCGTAGCCCTGGAGCAGAGGATAGATAAACTCGCTGATGGCTATCGGTCTGTTCTCTTTGTAGCGCTTTTCGAAATCGTCTCTTTCGAGCATCCTGGCTACGCTAACCAAGGTAGTAAGCTCCAAAAGTCCGCCGGCGCCAAGTTTTTCGATCCATTCGGAATTGAAATAGACCACGGTTTTTTCAGGATCCAAAATTTTAAACACCTGCTCCTGATAGCTTTTAGCGTTTTTTAAAACCTCCTCTTTGGAGAGTTTCTTTCTGGTTTCGCTTTTGCCGGTAGGATCGCCTATTGTAGCAGTGAAATCGCCGATTATAAACTGTACAATGGCGCCGTAGCGCTGAAACGTGGCCAGTTTTTGCAACAGTACCGTATGTCCCAGATGCAGATCGGGCGCCGTGGGATCGAATCCGGCCTTTACGAAATAGGGTTTTTGCTCGCTAAAGTATCTTTGCACCAAAGATTCGATTCTAGCTTCGTCTATTATCTCGGCGCAGCCCCTTTTGATTTCAGCCAGAGCCTCTTTTAGCATCTCTCTCCTTTAACTATCTTTTATAAGCGTCGTCGCTTGATGTGATCTCTATGATTTTTGCTTTGGTTTCGAGTTTCTTTCTCAATACTTCCGCATCCTCCATATGCGTCTCTATTTCGAGTTCGCATATGTTGGCATGTTCAATATCGTGGCCCAGTTCTACCGAAATAACATTTATATCAAGTTTTGCCAAATATTGCAATAAAGAGGCCAGCGCCCCCTTTTTGTTTTGCAAAGATACCAAAGTCTGTATCTTGGCATCTTTTGGCTGGCCCACCCCACAAAGAGCATCGGTTCGCCATCGGCTATCATGTGGGAGGCCTTTTCGCACAGTTTGTGGTGGATCAAAGCTTTGTTGTGGCTCTTAAAGGCTACGATCTCGTCGCCCTGTTTGGGAGTGCAACAGTAATCGAACTCCACACCCGATATCGAAAAACTTGAAAAAATCACAAAATTCTCGAGGGTCTGTTCCTTGATTTTGACGCTTTTTCCGATAAAGGGCAGAATCTTTTTATTTTTTCTCAAAGAGGCCAGATATCTGTTTATTGTCTCTTTGAAAAAATTTATATCGGTCGGAACTTTGTGTAGCGTATGAGATAACGAGTTCTCCTCGACCCATCTCAAGATCTCCTCTTTGGTCACCCTAAGTTCGCTAGAAAGGATATTAAGGGCGCTCTTTGAGTTTATCTCTTTAATTTTCTGTTTACACGCCTGTCTCATCTGCTCTTTGGCCTTGGAGGTTTTAACGGCGTCTATCCAGCTGCATCTGAGAATAGGTTTTTCCGAAGTGATAATTTTGACTATGTCGCCGTTTTTCAGTTCGGTCAAAAGGGTGCTTTTTTGTTTGTTGATAAAGACCGCCCTGGCTCTGTTTCCGATATCTGTGTGAACCGCATAAGCAAAATCCAGCGCTACGGCGCCTCTTGGAAGGGTAAACATGTCGCCCTTGGGCGAAAATACCGAAATATCTTCGCTGAAAAGGTCGCTCTTTACAAGTTCGTAGAACTCCTCTATATTGTCGTTTTGATACTGAAGGTTCTCGAGCCATTTCAAATTAATATTATCCAGACCCAGCTTGTACTTCCAGTGGGCGGCCACTCCGTATTCGGCGGTCTTGTGCATATCGTATGTTCTAATCTGTACCTCGAAGATCGAAGTATTGTCAAAAACGGTGGTATGGATAGTCTGGTATCCGTTCTCCTTAGGAATGGCTACATAGTCTTTGAATCTCATAATTAAAGGCTTAAAATTCAGATGGACCGCTCCCAGAGCTCTGTAACAGTCTATCTTTTCCCTCACCAAAACCCTTATAGCCAGCAGATCCAGAACCTCTTCTATAGAGATTCCTTTTCTTTGCATTTTCTGATAGATAGAGTAGTAGTGTTTAATTCTGCTGATAATGGTGAATTCGTTGTATCTAAAGCCGTTTTTGATCAGAACCTTTTTGACGTCCTCAATGAAATTGTTCAGTTTGATCTGCAGCTCCTGTTTGTGGGAACTGATAAAATCGTCTATCTTTTGATACTCTTTTGGAAAGATATAATAAAAGCTCAAATCCTCAAGGAGGTTCTTCAAAAAAGAGATCCCGAGTCTATGAGCGATAGGCGCGTAAACCACCAGCGTCTCTTCGGCTATTCTTTTCTGTTTGTTCGGGGGCAGAGCCTTTAGAGTCAGCATATTATGCAATCGGTCGCAAAGTTTTATCACGAGTACGCGTACATCTTTGATAGAGGCCAAAAGAATCTTTCTAAAACTCAAAGCGGAAGAAATAAGCTTTTCGTTCGAGCTCGAAGGTATCAGACTCTCGTCTCTGATCTCCACGATCTTCGTCAAACCCTCCACCAAACGGGCCACGTCGCTTCCGAAATGTTCTTTGATCTCTTCGATAGTGTGGGAGGTATCTTCCACCACGTCGTGAAGCAAAGAAGCGATGACCATCGTCTCCTCTTTGGAGATATAAGCAACAATAGAAGCCACGAGAATCGGATGGACGACGTAGGGCTCGCCGCTTTTTCTGTATTGGCCTTTGTGGGCCTCGACGGCGAAGTTTAGAGCATATTCAATTTTCGGGTCTTTCTTGATCGTAGAAAAGAGAAGCTCTTTCGCGCCTTCTATATCGTGGCAGTCCCTTATCTTCTCTACGAATCTTTTCATACAGACTCAGTTTCATTTGTCGTAACTGTTGGCGTCGATTTTCAATACGCCTTCGGCTACCTCCATAATGGCGATATCTGTATATTTGTACTTTTTTATATCCACGTTGACCAAAGGTTCGGCGCCCAGCGCCAGTTCATTGGCTCTTTTTGCTACCGCAACCGACAGCAGATACCTGTCGTAATTCACCTTTTCAAGGGCTTTAGCCGCAATCTTTTCCAGTCTCATCAACTCTCCTTGAAATTGTTTGTAACCAGCGACGCGCGAGAAAAGTCGCCGTTGATAATGTTTAGCAGATTGCCTTTTTCGAACATATTGCATACCACTATAGGCAAAGAGTTGTCTTTCGCAAGAGCTATCGCCGTATCGTCCATAACCTTGATATGATCGTTCATAGCTTCTTCGTAGGTGAGAACGTCCAGCTTTTTGGCCTCTGGGAAACGGTTGGGATCCTTGTCGTACACTCCGTTGACCTTGGTAGCTTTTATGATCATTTCGGCCCCTATTTCTATCGCTCTCAAAGTTGCGGCCGTATCGGTGGTAAAAAACGGATTTCCGGTCCCGGCGGCAAATATAACCACCCTGCCTTTTTCGAGATGTCTCACGGCTCTTCGAACGATAAAAGGCTCGCAGATCTCCTCCATTTTGATGGCGCTTTGCACTCTGACGCGAATACCGTAGTACTCCAAAGCCTCCTGTAAAGCCACCGCGTTGATTACCGTGGCCAGCATTCCCATATAGTCGCCGGAACTTCTTTTGATTATCCCCTCTTTGGCAGCGTTGACTCCTCTAATTATATTCCCTCCGCCGACTACTAAGCCGGTCTCGACGCCGTTTTCAACAAGGGATTTGATCTCTGAGGCTATAAATTTCAAAACCGAAGTGTCAATACCGTGACCGTTTTCTGAAGCGAGAGCTTCTCCAGAGAATTTGACCAGAACCCGTTTCCCCATGGAATACCTCTTTTTTTGATAGGCAATTGTACTTAAAAACTCTTTAGGAAATCATTAGATCAAAAGTTTAAACTACTCCACTTTAATAAGCTGAAGAGGATTTATATGGTAACGGTTTTTTGTCACCTCGAAGGTAAGTTTTCTATTGACTCTCCCTATTACGTATCCCTTTTTTACCTTTTTGCCCTTTTTTATCGTTGGGGCTATTTTGTCCAGATGCGCATAAATCGTATAGAGTCCGTTATTATGTTTTATAATGACTACGTTATTTAGATGGGGAGTTCTTTTTGCCAGCACCACCCTCCCGTTAAGGACGTTTTTTACCTTTGCCTGAGGCGTCAGAGGTTTAAGCTCTATAGACTCGTTAAAGATCTTGATATTGTATACCGGGTCCACGTAGTTTCCGTACCGTTTGGTTATGACGAACTTCTCCAGCGGAGCGATGGTTTTAGGGCCTCTGTACCGAATCGTTTTTACCCTCTGATACGAATTGCCGAGATTTCTTACTTTTAGCCTGTTTTGCTCTTTTGAATAGCTGTTTCTTTTTTGAGTTTTGGTGATTTTCAGTCGCTCAAGAGTCTCCCTCAGCGAGTTCTGTTCCCTAATAAGCGCGGCAATCGCCTTATCGTACTCTCTTTTTTTTCTCTCCAGCGCCCTTAGCGTACTCTTTTTTTTCTTTTTGAGCGATTCCAACTCTTTGCGTTTGGAGTTTAGCTCTGCTATAACGGCTTTTAAACGTTTTAATCTCTCACGTTCGCTCTCGAGTTTTTTAATCGTGCTTTTATATTCGCTGCCCAATTTGGAGATTCGTTCCGCTTCGCTTTTTTTTATGGCTTTCAACAGCTCCTCGTTTAAAAAATCCTCCTGGGAATTTCTGTTTATCGATGAGACGATGAGGGATTTGGAGAAATACTTGGCAATTAGTAGCGTCAGTTTCTCTTTGAGCCTGCTCTCTTGCCGTGCCAGCTCTTTTTCGTTTTTACTGATCTGCTCGATTCTCTTTTGGGCCTCGGATAGTTCTCCGGATCGTGAGGAGAGCTCTTTTTGAAGCTTTTGCAGCTCCCGTTCCGCTTTTTTTAATTCGCTTCTGTTCTTTTTGATTTCGGAGGCTATCTTTGAGAGTTTTAGATTGAGCCCCTTTAGATTTTTTCTGCTTTTTTGCAGCTCTTTTTTGGAACGCTCTATCTCTTTGTCGATCTGCGAGGCGCTCAAAAGAGTCGCAACCGATAAAATCAAAGCGAATATCGCCCTTGTCATTGTCCCACTTGCCTAACAGACACCACGATCACGCTAAAGAGCGTAACGGCCAATCCGAAAACTCCCAGCAACGCCATATCGACCATAATTTGGGATAGCGAAATTTTTAAAGAGACCACTCCCAAAAGATTTTGCATAATCTTGGCGTTAAGCAGATAATAAAAGAGTCCATACAGCGCAGCCAACGACAATAGAGTGTCCACTATGGCCAACCTGATCAAAACCCCGCTCCTCATCCACAAAGGGGCTCCGAAAAGCTCCATAATGTACATTCTCTCCCTGTGTTCGAGATACCATACCTGCATCTGCTTGAAAATAAGCAAAGTGCTGATTATAGCCGTAATCGCCAAAAAGATCTTTGATATCTGTTTTAGAACTATCAGCATATTATATATTTTGTTGTGAGAGTTTTCAAAGGTTTCGACTCTTTTAACGCCCTCTACTCTTTTTAATCTATCCTCTATCCTCTTTAGTTCGTCCCCGGTAGGGAAATGTTCCAGTTTTATTCTGTAAAATCTGGGCATGAATTTTTTCAAAGATTCAAAATCTACAGAGATTCCCTCCCGTTCAAGACGCGAAACGAGAGACTTGGAATCGATCTCTTCTAGCGATTCAACGTCTATATATGGTGTTAAATCCTCCTTGTCAATCTCTCTGTCGGCCGAAATCAAAACTATATAGTCCTCGCGCAATCCGTTTTCATAATCTTTGATAACCCTATCCAGCACGATATAAAACTCTATGGCGAAAAAAATCGAAAAGAGAGGTAAAATCAAAGATAGATGGTTTTTAAGAGACTTCATAAATGGTTCCATCCTCTATATGAAAATGTCTGTAGGAAATTCTTATATCCGAAGGAATATGATGCGTAACCACTACCACGGTTGTACCCAGCTGCTCGTTAGCTCCAACCAGAAGATTCCATATCAGATTCGAAGAGTAATCATCCAAATTTCCCGTAGGCTCGTCAGCAAGAATAATAACGGGATTATGTGCGAGAGCTCTGGCCATCGCCACCCGTTGCTGTTCCCCTCCGCTGAGCTCCAGCGGATATCTGTCGGCCTTGTGGGAGAGTCTTACATGTTTTAGTAGCTTTTTTGCCTGATTTTCGCACACCTCTTTGGAGTAACCGGCGATCAACAGAGGCAGCATTACGTTTTTTTTGATCGTCCATTCGTTAATCAGTTTGTAATCTTGAAAAATTATACCCAGATATTTTCTCAAAAAGTTCAGTTTAGAAGGACGTATGTCGTGCAAAGAGACTCCTCCGATCACCAGTTCGCCTCCGACCGGTTTTAGAGCTCCGTAAAAAGATTTTATCAGCGTCGATTTTCCGCTGCCGCTAGGACCTGTAATAAATACGAAACTGCCGCTGTTGATGTCGAAACTGCTGTTTTTTATTACCGGTTCATCCACTTTATAAGCCAAGGTCAGATTGTCCGCTTTTATTACGCTATTGGCCATAGAGAATCTCTTCTATTTTTTTGTGAGCCGATACGTTGGCTTTGGATAGTATCGGCTTTTTAGGAAAATATTCGCATTTATTCGGCAAAATAACAATATATTTATGTTCGGGTCTGTCAAAAGCTCCGAAAGAGAGTTTCATAACGGCGCGTTTTTGATCGATTTCGTACAGTTTCTCAAAATGGATAAAAAAATCCTCGAATTTCATAGGGCTCGTGTCAAAAATCTCAAATATCCTTTTTTTATCGACTCCTTCGGAAAAATCAAAATCGAATTCAAGATCGATAGGATCCGAAACGGTTTCGTTTACAAGACGAAGATCGTATATGTTCTTATCCAGTCTGCGCCATCTATCCTCGTATTTGCTGGAAATCTCCGGCTCAATGTTTTTACCTATTTCGATTCTTGCGCTATCGAGCTTCAAAAAGGTCTCAAAAGTGTATCTAAAATAGTTTTCGCTATCTGTTCTAACTTCTAGCACTCCCCCGGGTTTAAGTGCTCTAAGAGACTCTTTGACGAATCGGTCCGAAATCACTCTTCGATGCGGTTTTTTGTCCCAAGGAACTGGAAAATGGACAAAGATCTTTCCGGCAAGATTGGAGGGAACCATCTCCATAAAGAGCCTCGCGTCATAATCTACAACAAACAGATTTTCCAGCCGGTTTATTTCGATCTGTTTTAAAAGCTGATCGATAGAGGGTCTATGGATCTCAACCCCTATGAATCTGATATCTTTATTGTTTTTCGCCTGATGCAACAGATGCCTTCCGCTACCGAAGCCTATCTCGATCCATATCTCCTTATCGATAGGAAAACTATTTGCGAAAAAATCGATATCTTTTAAAAAACTATCGCTCTTTTCGAGATGGTGCTCTTTTATTGAACCGATATTGCTTCTTGTAACTCTACAAGAGGCCAGATCGCAAAAACTCTTTAGAGCCTTTTGCATAGCGGAAACCGGAGAGAGTCTCGTGATTTTGTCACTTTTTACGATATATTCGCCCTCGCGCTTTTTAATCGATATTACAAACCCTTTTTCCCTGTATTCGCATCCGACTATGGTCTCGCCCCCGCCCTTTTCGGAAGCGAACCATAAAAATTTGAAATCCCCTTTTTTCGCCGGCGTATCGAATCGGTCAAAATCTGAAACTACTATATGAGGCATGCACTATTTTTTAATGTAAACTTCCACTTTTTCGGAAGGTTTTGAAAGGATCGAATATCTATCCAGAGCGTATACTCTATATATATATTTGATACCGGGAACTACCGTCCTATCAACAAAAGTCGTCGATTCTATATCTTTGTATTTATACTCTTTGGTATTCAAAAAGCCTTCCCTCTCCTCTTTTACAACCATATATTTAACGCTTCTGTCGTCTCTGGGGTGCCATTTGATAATAACTGTATTGTCCTTTACCACGGTTGAGACGATTATAGGCGCCTCCGGCTTAGGCAGGGTGGCTCCCATAACCGGATTATCCTGTTTGAAACTCTCCAATCCGTCCCTGTCCACGGCCGTAACCTTGTAAAACTTTGTTACTCCGTCTTTGCCTATGTTGTCCGTATATCTGGTGCCTCTGACCTTTGCGTGCAGAACAAAGAGTATATCGGATACGGCGCTTCTGTAAATGTTGTAGTGATCTATGTCCGGTTCGGGGTTTTTATCCCAGCTGACGACGATCTTTTTCGGCAGATCGGTAGTGGCTTTTAGATTTTTTACCATCTTGGGTCTCGGTTTGGTAAAAGCCTTTACGACCTTACTGGGAGCCGATACTATGGAATCGAAGGTTTTAACCCTCACTCTATAGAAATAGAGATGGTTGTCTTTTAGGTTTTTGTCTATATATTCGGCCTGCAGTCTACCTTTGACGACGCCTATTGGTTTCCATTTGGGATCGTCCGGCTCGCTTCTTTCTATGATATACTCTTTGACTCGCGGATTGGGATGGGGCCTCCAAATTATCTTAACCCTTCTTGGCAGATTGCTAATCGCCTCTATAAAACTTACCGACTCAAGAACAGGCAGGGTCTTGATACGTACAACGTCGCTGGGAACGGACTCTTTGCCCTCTGAGTCGTATGTAGACATACGATAATAATAAAGAGTATTTGGCTTTAATCCCTCATCAACGTAATGGGAGCTGAAACGATCCTCGATAACGGCTATTCTGTCGAGCTTACCGGTTTTTGAAGTACTTCTGTACAGATAATACCCCTCGACCCTCTCGTCGTAAACCGGATTCCATTCAAAAGCCACGCTGGTAATATCTGCTATTACTCTAATCTCTTGAACCTTAGGCAAAGAGGGGTCTATTTTTGGCTTTTGAGTAAGAGACGGCTGCTTAGCGCACCCTCCCAAAAATAGTATCAAAAAGCTTATCAAACCCGTTAGGTATAATCTTTTCATATACTTTCTCCCTTTCGAATCTTTCTTCGATAAACCGCCGCATATCCTGCGGCAGATCCGCCGTAAACCTCATCCGTTCGCCGCTTTTTGGATGGGTTAAATACAGAATATACGCATGCAAAAAAACTCGCTCTATTTTACCATTTCGGCTCTTAAAACCGTATAAACTATCCCCCAGTATATGGCGCCCGAGGGAGGAGAGATGCACTCTGATCTGATGCGTTCTACCGCTATGGAGTTTCGCGCCTATTAATTCGATCCTCTCGGTTTTGTCAACAGCTATCTTGGCAAAAGCGCTTTTGGCCTCTTTGCCGTTTGGAACAATGAC